>Ga0247840_10000144_pt1 | contig 143764 bp, 125 predicted proteins | sample LaCruzMarch2015__FD_192404 | JGI IMG/M metagenome (GOLD analysis project Ga0247840, IMG submission 192404) | Freshwater microbial communities from meromictic Lake La Cruz, Castile-La Mancha, Spain - LaCruzMarch2015_17m | ecosystem: Environmental > Aquatic > Freshwater > Lake | place: Spain... | reverse complement strand
CGATTCTATTGAATTGAGTGAAGTCAATCAAAGCTCGACCAACAGATGATTAGATAAAAAGAACGCATGAACCCGATTTCTCTTTTATCGGGACGCCCTCTTGATTCTGTCCATACTAAAAAGCCGGAACCAGATAAATCAAAAATGTCCCTGATTCCAGCCTTCGGCTACGGGGCAGCTAAGGCCATAATAGTGACGTCGTAGCAGCTCGCAAATGGGTATGTCAAAATTGTTCAGGCGCATGCAGCATTGCGTCCTATCAACCTTTTCCTTCCAGCAGCCTTCTTTTTTCTTCCAGTTGAAGGACCGTATATCTTTTAACGCTGTCTCGCCTGGCGTGGTCAGTCAGCATCTGGACCTGGTCAAGAGAATAGTGCTTTTCGTTGACGTACTGGCTGCACGACGACTGCTTGAGCCCTGAATACATGTCAATATCTTCTCCGACCTGTTTACAAGCCTTATGCCAAAGGTCAACGAGATAATCGTGCTGGTAGTGCTTGTCCTTGAGCTTTCCATGCGGATTCACGAAAAAGAAAGGACTATCAATTCTTATCGGCTTTTTTCCATGATCTTTTTGAATTCCGAATGGCAAGGTATCAGATGCTGCTTCTTTGTTTTCATGTATTCTACAAGCTGTTTCGCCGAGAAAGAGCGCCTTATAATGAACGCATTTTGATCCTTGAAATAGTCTGCCCTGTATAAAGCCATTGCGCTGACGGTCTCCGCAGATGATATTTCAGCCACCAGAAAATGGGCTGATGTTCCTCAGGGAAGAAATGTCTTAACATATTCAAAATCCGTTACGACATACATCTTCATTTTTGATGCCCTATCTGGCTTCAGATATCTGAAATCGTTAAGCAACATTTGATTCTATAAGGTCTTCTGAGCGAGACTTTCTTTAACTTTCCGATTTTAGCGCCCACGCCAGAAGTTGAAATCTGTGGGGGCAAAAGTATGAATAGTGTCTATGTAAAGCACTATGTTATTTATCTGGACGTACTTCATCTTCTTAATAATCAACATTTAATGGCCATACTTTCTTTTGACATTTCCTTTTGTATCCGATATTTCTCAAACAATTTGTAAGTACTTGACAAATGTCATCCATTTTAACTCCAGCTTACAGAGGTTATCTTAACAAAGGAGTATTAGATGCGCCATCCATCAAGAACAAATAAGGAACTACTCGCAGAGAACGTGTTATTGAAGCAGCGCATAAGGGAATTGGAAACAGCCGAATCAGACTATAAACGGTCTCAAGAAGAGCTGTGGAGGTCAGAATCGAAGTACAGAATACTATTTGACCAAGCTACTAACGGGATCATGATAATGCCACTCGATGGAACAAACTTCGTTATAAATGAATCGTTTGCCAAACTTCATGGCTATAATAGCCCGAAGGAAATGGAACACTTAATTCTATCAGACCTGGACACGCCCGAAACCGCGAATTTGAAACCAGAACGTCTGCGCAGACTTATAGCTGGTGAATCATTGAATTTCGAAGTCGAGCACTATCATAAGGATGGTCACAGTATATTTTTGGAAGTGTCTTGCAATGTCGTCCATATAGACGGCAAACCTCATTTCCTAGGATTCCATAACGACATTACTGCCCGCAGGCAGGCGGAACAAGCACAAATGAAGAGTGAGGAGCTTTATCGAACTTTCATGAATGCTACCCCAGATATGGCGTTCATGAAGGATGAACTATTTCGCAACGTAGTGGTAAATGAATCGATGTCGTTATTTTTTGACAAACCGGAGGCAGAGATCATTGGGAAAAGTGACTTTGAACTGATGCCTCAACTTGCTGCAGAAAAGTGCAGGCAGTCAGACATGGAAGCTCTGGCAAACAATTCTATTGTCATTTCTGAAGAGATTGTTGGGAAACAGATTTTTGAAACAATAAAATTCCCGGTTGAGTTGGGGCGCAACAGAACCGGTGTGGGTGGCTTTATTCGGGACATTACCTCCCGCAAGCGGGCCGAGGAAGCTCTAGAGCGGGTATATGCTGAGCTGGAACAGCGTATTGCGGATCGTACAAAGGCGCTGCAGGAAAGCGAATCGCGTTTTCGGGATCTTGTGGAGCTTATTCCCGTGGTCGTCTATGAAACAGATGTAAACTATCGGCTGACATTCGCTAATCATAGAGCAGTCGATCTATTCGGATATTCTAAAGAGGAAATTGCCGGCCTGGATAGCGTCAGCATGATCATTCCAGAGGACCGCAAGCGATTGATGGAAAACTTCATGCGACGATTAAAGGGTGAGGAAATTGGCACTAACGATTATGTAGGTATTAGGAAAGATGGTTCCAAGTTTCCAATGCTCCTGCAAAGTGTTCCCATTCAAAGAAACGGGAAGTTGATTGGAGCCAGGGGCGTCGTCATCGACATCACCGAGAGAAAGCAGATAGAACATAAATTGCAGAACACATTGAACTTTCTGCTAACATTGTTCAATACTATCCCAAGTCCGATATTTTGCAAAGATATCAATGGTCTGTACGTTGACTGTAACAAGGAATTCGAAAAATATGTAGGTATTGAAAGGAAAGATATCATAGGGAAAAGTGTCTATGACATGTATCCCAAGGATGTCGCCGATAAATACAATGAGATGGATCTTGCCTTATTTCGTCAGCCGGGAAGGCAAATTTATGAGTACCCGATAATATATGCAGATGGGAATAGGCATGATGTTGTCGTAAACAAGGCAACTTACGAGAATACGGATGGTACCATGGCCGGGCTGGTTGGTGTCATGGTGGACATTACGGAGCGCAAAGGGGCTGAGGATGAATTGGCAAACAGATTGATATTCCAGCAAACACTTATCAACGCCATTCCCCACCCAATCTTCTTCAAAGACCCGGCTGGTCGGTTCGTTGGATGTAACCGTGCATATGAGAGGGAATTTGGTATCATGCGTGATTACATTATTGGTAAAACCGTCTTGGATCTGGAGTATCTGCCAATTGATGAGCGCCAACGCTTTCAGGACGAGGATATGATGGTTATTCGTGAGGCAGGCCGACAGAGCTATGAGATGCCCATTGTTTATGCAGATGGGCAGACACACATTACACTTTACTCGGTTGATGGCTTCACCCTTGCAGACGGCAATCCTGGTGGTCTGATCGGCATGCTGGTGGACATCAGCGAGCGCAAACGTATTGAGGAGGAACTCCTTGCAAGTAAGGAGCAGTATCGTTTTCTTGTCAGCAACACATCAGATTATGTCGCACGTTTCAGTCTAACAGGCGAACTCCTATTCGCATCCGAAGGGATACGGTTTATGCTGGGTTATAACCCTCAGGAAATAATCGGCACACCCGGATTTGATCGCATGCATCCCGATGATTGGTCAATTGTTCAGGAGAAGCAGAAATATCTTTCGGAAGCTGCGCTGGGGACAGATACTAAAGTTGAGTTTCGGGCGATCTGTAAGGATGGATCGTATCTGTGGGTTGAGCTGGGTTGTAAAACTGTATGGAATAATCAGACAGGTAAAATGGAAATAATCGCTACTGTCCGCAATGTCAATGATCGCAAGCAGGTAGAGGATGAATTAGCGAAGTACCGTGAAGGACTTGAACAATTGGTCGCAGAAAGAACTCATGAACTGGGAAAAAAGTCCCAAACCCTTGAGGAAGTCAATATAGCATTGAAAGTGCTTTTACAGCATCGGGAGGAAGATAAAAAAGACCTGGAAGATCGATTTGTCATGAACGTTAATAATCTGATCATACCTTATGCGGAAAAATTGAAAAGAACCACTCTTGATGAACGACAGTTGGCTTATCTGGGTGTGATGGAAACAAATCTCACTGATATAACCTCGTCACTGATAAAAAAGATGCATCACTTCAACTTCACCCCTACTGAGATTGAAGTTGCGTCTTTGATAAAGGAAGGCAAGTCGACAAAAGAGATTACCTCGGTAATGGGGATAGCAAAAAGTTCTGTTGATACCCACCGGAACAATATCAGGAAAAAACTTGGCATCCGCATGGAGAAAGTTAATCTACGATCTCATCTCCAATCCTTCAATTAATTATTGAACAGCGGAATTAGGTAAAAATACAAAATGACGGGGATTCGAGCTTTCAGCTACGGGGTAGCTAAGGCCATAATAGAGACGTCGTAGCAGTGGATATGGGCATATCAAAACTATCCAGGCGCTTATGGCATTGCCTCCCATACAGCTTTCCCTCATTACCATTGCAAATGGAGTAACACCATGTTATTGGGCACTTTTTACCAGTAATCCGTTTATGTCGTAGGCCTCCGCTTTCACTCTCTTCTCGTTGCTGTCAAAGTAAAATATATCCTTTGATATACCCTTCTTCAGGGCATAGTTATCATTATAGAAATATTCGTCTTTAATTACCTTCTCGGTGTTGCCAAAATAAGATATGCTATTCACTATCCCACTGCTCTTGTTGTACTCATCGGTACGGATGACCTCCCTTTTCACTATCTTGTAGTTGCCGTTGAAGTATAGTATTATCTTGGCCACCCCATCTTTATATTCTTCATCGTCTGCAGAAAAAGGGGTCATCATCGTTTCCCCGCCAAACTCATTTTTGGTGTTTATAATCTCAGAAATTTGCGCAAACACAGATGTTGAAATCCCGATAAGCAATATACATAATATTGAGACAAATTTTTTCATTTTCCACTCCTTCAAAAAACAAGATTGTATTGATTATTTCACATTATCTTACAATTATAAATATAAATTATTGTCTGTAATGATTCTCTACGTTAAAGCTTAATTTCCGATCTCCTTCAGCAAACCCGCCCTGCAAGACCAGTTTTACATATCAGGCCATTGGTGTCCGATTAATTGAAAATTAACCGGACACCAATGGTAATTCCTCTGAAATGTTGGGGCAATTCTTTTTTAAATAAGAAAATTATTGACATTCTACACGAACGGATAATCAACCGTCAAGCGTTTGCACCTTTCATTTTCCTTTTTCCTTGACAGAACCCCTCCGCCCTTCTATCGTCACAACCACAGATTATTCACATTGAGCAAAAGTATGGACAGCTGTACACCGGTGCGGCAGGAAGAGCAGAAAGCATGAGCATTTGCGATAGAAGAGTAGAAAGCATCTCCGGAAACCCCCCCGGGAATAATCAACGTAGCCGCAGAGCGGCGTTCGGCAGCAAGGGCGGGTTCTGTTTCCGGAGGCTGCTTCTGATCCTGTTTCTGATCCTGCTGTTGCCCGTTCCCGCGATGGCCGTAAACCTTACCTGCAGCCGCCTGCCCATGCTGATGGAAAGGTTCCTCGCCAATCACTACGCCATGAAGAATATGACCGTGGAGATCAAGAGTCACGCCGTCGACCAGATGGTCAAGAGCCTTGATCCCTCCAAGACGCTGCTATACGAGTCTGATGTGAAAAAGATAAAGCCGGTTCTGCAAGGCATGTTTGTAAGCATGCAATCGGGCGACTGTACCGCGCTTAAACTGATTTACGATGTGCTCGTCGTGCGGGCGCGGGAGAACGAGGCCATTGTAAAAAAGATTCTGGGGCCAGGCTATCGACTCGACGAGACGGTGGAGCTGAACATCAACGTGAACAAGCGCCCCTATGTGAAGACGAAGGCGGAAAAACGTGAACTCCTGAGGAAGGTTGTCCAATTCCAGATCGAAAACGCCCTCCTGGCAGGCATCGACTTGGCGGAGGCCAAGAAGCAACAGATTCACCGCTACGAGCTGCAGAAGATGCGGGTGGTCGAGCGCAACCCTGAAAAGCTCATTACGAACATGGCCAAGGCCTTTGCCATGGCCCTGGATCCGCACACGAGCTACCTGTCCCCCGAAAACTTTGAGGACCTCCGGATTCAGATGGAGCTTTCCCTGGATGGGATTGGGGCTGCCCTCAGCAGCGATAACGGCTTCACCGTCATTGAGGAGTTGATTCCCGGGGGAGGCGCCGAGCGCTCGGGCCTGCTGAAGCCGAAGGACAAGATCATCGCCGTGGCCCAGGAGGGTGGGAAGCCCGTTGACGTCATCGACATGGATCTGCGCGACATTATCAAGATGATCCGCGGCAAGAAGGGCACCCAGGTAACCCTGACAATCCTGCGGCAGGTGGAACACACGGACCGCTTCGATGTAACTATTACGCGCGACAAGATCGACATCAAGGAGCAGGAGGCCAAGATCTCCTACGAGACACGGACCGTGAACGGCAGACAGTATCGTTTCGGCGTGATCAATCTTCCTTCCTTCTACGGCAACGAGAAGGAAAATAAGTCTTGCTATGAAGATGTGAAAAGTCTTCTCGCGGAAGCCAAAAAGCAGCGTGTCGAAGGGATTGTGCTGGACCTGTCGCGCAACGCGGGGGGGCTCCTCGAAGAGGCGGTGCTCCTTGCCGGCCTTTTTCTTGACAAGGGCGGAATCGTGGCGACCAAGGACAGCCGCGAGGAGGTGACGGTTCTCGCCAATGGTGCGGCCGCATTGGGGAAGGGAGACGACAAGCGCAAAGTGATTACGTTCCCCGCGGAAACCCCCCGCGCTGTCTACACGGGCCCCCTCGTTGTATTGACGAGCCGCCTGAGTGCATCGGCTAGCGAGATTGTAGCGGGCGCCCTCCAAGACTACCAGCGCGCCGTGATCATCGGATCGGACCATACCTTCGGCAAGGGGTCCGTGCAGGTGCTGACGCCTCTGCCCTTGGATCTCGGTGCAATGAAAGTCACCGCGGCGCTGTACTTCCTGCCCGGCGGCAAGTCGACACAGAAGATGGGTGTGGAAGCGAATGTACGGCTGCCTGTCTGGTTCAATCTCGAAGATATCGGTGAAACGGCGCTGGATTACCCGCTTCCGGTCCAGGCGATAACGCCCTTCCTCGGCGTACCGGGAAACGCCGTGCCGCTCTGGAAACCTGTTGAGCGGCCCATGATAGGGGAACTGGCGGCAAGATCCAAGGTCCGGGTTGCCAAAGACGTGAAGTTCGCCGAGATCATCAAGAATAACAAAAGGGCCGCCGGCAAGAAGGGTGTTATCCGTCTCGCCGATTTACGCAGGGAGATTGAGAAGGAAGGCGGCGGCAAGGGCAAGAAGACGGAGACGCCTGCCGAGCTTAGGAAGAAATCCCGGGACCAGTATGCTCCCTTCGTAGACGAGAGCGTCAACGTTCTCCTCGATATGGTGACACTGGGGCCAGCCCCGCTCATTTCAGACCGAAGCCAATGAATTCTGAGGGATAGATATGGTGAAAATAACATTGACCGGAAGGGCCTGTCGATAACCAGGAGGGATTTATGAATGACACTGCCTTAATGCTTGTTGATATCCAGAATGATTACTTTCCCGGCGGAAAGATGGCGCTGGAAAACATGGATCTCGCAGTGGAAAACGCCGCCTTTCTCTTAAGACTGTTTCGCGAACGCGGCCTGCCCGTTTTCCATATCCAGCATGTCTCAGCACACCCCCGGGCGCCATTTTTTCAGACCGGGACCACGGGGGTGGAAATTTACGCCTCCGTTACCCCCGCCCCGGGAGAGCCAGTTATCATTAAACATTTCCCCAACAGCTTTCGTGATACTTCCCTACTGAATCAACTGCATGCGGCCACTGTCAATACGCTGGTGGTCTGTGGGGCCATGAGTCACATGTGCATCGATGCAACCGTGAGAGCGGCTGTAGACGCGGGATTCAATTGCCTTGTAGCCTATGACGCCTGCGCGACGAGGGAGCTGTCATTTCTTTCCCATACCATAGTCGCTTCAGAAGTTCATGCCGCGTTTATGGCTGCCCTGTCAGGACTCTATGCCCAGGTCCTTTCGTCGTCAACAATTATGGACAAAATAAAATGACCCGTCGTCCAGAATCCAAAACCTCTTGGAACGAAGCAAGCTTTGGGGAATGTGACCCGGAGATATTCACATCGTCAATAAAATTTGCAGACCTTGTTGACTTTTTTTATTTCGGCACAATCGGCACTCTCAGGGGGCTTTGCGGATCAGTTTCAATTCGGACGGGGTTAGGTAGAACTCACTGTAACCACATTCCGGGCAGGCATACACATCGAAACCCGTGGATTTATTTTCCATCTTTACGCGTTTCCCATATTCCAAGGTAGCCAGGCGTATAGCATGAAAGGTATTATGATTTTCTTCATTTAAAACAACCATTTCCAAATCAGGATGGTTAAGGCAGCATGTAATGTCATTTTCTCGGGGCATAATTTCGTACCTCACAAAAGTTTATCTGTGTATGCTTATTATCACAGGACGGGGGCAAAGCAAGAATATTTATAGAATTCCCAGCGAATTCCTGATAAAATATGAATCTGAGCGAAAGTTGCTAATCAGAACAAGAACATTTCGACGCAGATTAAACCTTTTGAAATCAGTACGGGGCAAATAAATACTGACGCCGATAGCTTGCCGGGAGGTAGCCATGATCGACAGTTTGAAGAACCAGTACCTGATGTATTACTATCAAGTACTGAGCTGGTACGAAGGTCTGACATATGTGGAACAATTCTTTACTCTCTTTGGTGTGCTTGCGGCAATTGCCGTTGTTGTTGCACTTTACTTAGTGAAGAAGGCTACCAGTTAATCCGATTAATTCAAGGAGGCATGCCCATGTCAAGTCCCGTCATCATCTGCGCTGCCCTTACAGGTGCGGCGACCTTTAAACAAAACAATCCTTCTGTTCCCTATACCATCGAAGAGTTTGCGGTTGAAGCCGAAAAATGCTTCCACGCCGGGGCAGCCATGGTTCATGTCCATGCCCGGACCGACGACGGCGACTCCACTCATGAGATAGACCGTGTCCAGGCCATCTATGATGCCATCAAAGAACGTTGCCCTGAACTTATCATCTGCCTGTCTTCCGCGGTGGGGGCCTTCAAGACCGCCGAGCAACGACTGGCCCAGATCGTCGCCGTCAAGCCGGAGATGGCATCCTTGAATACCAATACCATGAACTTCAGCATCATCGACCGCAATTCCGGACAGATATTTTTTGATTATGTCTTCGAAAACACCTTCACCATGCTTCAGGACTTCGGCAAGGCCATGGAAGAAACCCGAATCAAACCGGAACTTGAATGCTACGATATCGGTGGCATGGACAATACCCTCCTCATTGGCCGACAGGGCTTCTTTTCTGAACCTATGAATTTCAACTTCGTTTGGGGTGTGGCAGGAGGTCAGAAATTCCGACCCGACGTCATGATGGCCATGAAGAACGCCCTGCCCCCGAACGCCAACTTCACGACGTGCGCCGTCGGCCCGGAACAGTTCCCCGCCAATGTTCTGTCCTGTCTTTTAGGGGGCCATATGCGGGTGGGTATGGAGGATAACACCCGCATGCCAAATGGAGATCTGGCCAAGGGAAGTTATGAACAGGTAGAGTGGGCCGTCCGGGCAGCCGCCTCCCTGAACCGTTCACCGGCTACTCCCCGGGAAGCCCGGACCATCCTGGGAATCAGGAAGAGCTAAGACGGTTTACTGCGATCCGGTTCCGTCCTCCTGCTTTTGCCTCGTAGAGGGCCTGGTCGGCCGCGGAAATCAGCATTGTCGACATCATGCCCCTCCGGGGAACCAGCGTGGCTATTCCCATACTGATAGTTACCCGGGAGGCGACGGATGAATAGTCGTGGGGAATGGCCAGGTTTAGCACTCCGATTCTCATGGCCGTCGCGATAGCCATGGCGCCGTCGCTTGCCGTCATGGGAAGAATCGCGGCAAATTCTTCGCCACCATACCTGCCCAAAAAATCTGTGGGTCTTTTCAGGATGCCGCTCATGGCCATGGCTACCTTTTTCAGACAGTCATCCCCCGTAAGATGACCATAATGATCGTTGAAGTCCTTGAAATGGTCAATATCCATCATAACTAGGGAAAGGGGACGCTTACTGCGCATAGCCTGTTTCCATTCATAGGCGAGGACCTCATCAAAACGCCTGCGGTTGGGAATGCCCGTAAGTCCATCCAACAGGCTCAACCGTTGCAGGATTTGGTTTGCCGCCGCGAGTTCCCGCGACATGACGATTAATTCCCTTTCCCTTTCCCGGCGATTTTCCATTTCATCCTTGAGGCGCAAAGATGACCTGACCCTGGCAATGAGTTCCAGCTTATCCACCGGTTTGGTTATATAATCCATGGCCCCGGCATCGAAAGCCGACTGCAGGATCTCCTTATCCGCCAAGGCCGTGATCATGATGACGGGTATATCCTCAAAACGCTTATCCTCCTTAATGCGGCGACATGCGTCAATTCCATCGATCTCGGGCATAACAATATCCATTATAATGAGATCGATACCGGCAACCGTAGTCTTATCATACCTGTCTAGACCGAGAAGGGAAAAGGCATCTGCTGCCGATGCCGCCTCTATCACCCTGGTATAACCGGCCTTTCGCAACTGATGAGTAATCAGCAGGCGAATCTCTTCCGCATCATCGACCAGAAGAATGTTATGAATCTTCTCTTTTGATGTCTTGTCACTCATATCGCAAAGCCTCGATCGGGTTGATGAGGGACGCCTTGTAGACCAGAACAGCCATCTCTACAACCTGATAGATTTTGGTGAGTTTAGAGTTCTGATCATCCTGGTCTTAACGATTTCGCAATGGTTATAACCGGACATGGAGATAATTGTCCCTTTTCAAGTCCGGCATGTTATCTGATGAAATGAGGTGTCGCCGCGCCCGGATTATCCCGATTCTTGATTGGATCCATCGCCTCGACAATCACATCCTGACCATGGCGGAGCGTCCTGCCTACGACATCGGTATAACTACCTTCGCTGATCCCTGTCTGGACAGAAAGCCTTTTCGGCTTCTCCTGATCGAGAATCCAAACCTGTTGCCCCTTGGCAAAGGGGATGTCTTTCTTTCCGTCCGTTTCCATCATCAGGAACCGCAGTGCGGCGCTTCGTATCCTCAGCACCCCCTATTTGCTATCAATGATAAACGATACGTTCAATCTGCATCTTAGTGAGATCCTGAGAGATGTTAAAGAGCTTCGGGGGCTGAAAACTTGCCGCCACGGTATGGCCGATATCGACGGTCCGGGAATGACCATTCCGTCCACGGGAATCGGATGGCTGTATAGGCCAGGTCCATGTCCGCTAATCTCAGTGATGTCTGGGTGTTGGAAGCGCTCACCTGAACCTGAGAGGGTGCAGGCAAGATATCAAGCAATCTGTAAAAGTTTGGATTGAAGGATTTGGAAAGCCTCCTGCCGTTGCTTTAGATCGGGGCGATGAGCTTATAAGGCAACTATTCGATTTTCCAGACAGTCCGATCGGAAGTGTCCTTGAGAGTGACCTTTTTTCCCATAAGCACCTTGCGTATCTCATCAGCCTTCTGCCAGTCTTTCTGAGCCCTCGCCAAACGGCGCGCCTCCACGAGACCTTCAATCTCACCAACATCCAGACCTTTCTTGCGAACTTCCCTGTTTCTGTCCGCTTCGAAATAATGGTCGGGATCATCGAGAAACAACCCCAGAACGGCACCGATCTGCAACAGGACATCCCGCGACCGGATAAGGACATAGGTCGTCTCTGGAGCCGGTTCGTTTCGCCCTTCTGACATGAAACTGTTGAGAATTCGGACAGCGTCATATAGATGTCCGATCGCCCTGGCCGTGTTAAAATCATCGTCCATGGCCTCGGTGAAACGTTCGGGAAGGGTCATGATCTTTTCGAAAACCTGACGTTGTTCTTCCGTAAGGGAACCATTCCATCCATCGACATTCGTCTCCCCGTCTCCAGCAATAGTGTCCTTCAGAGCCTTGAGAGTGGTGTAGAAACGGTCCATCCCCGTCCTGGCATCACGCAGCGACTCCCCTGAAAAGTCCACGGGACTGCGATAGTGGCTCTGGAGGACAAAAAGCCTGAGCACCTCGGGATGGTAATCAAGTAGCATGTCCCGGATGGTAGAGAAATTACCCAGAGACTTGGACATCTTCTCGCTGTTCACCCGGACAAAACCGTTGTGGAGCCAGTATCGGGCCAGGGGCTTGCCCGTAGCCCCCTCAGACTGGGCAATCTCGTTTTCATGATGGGGGAAAATCAGATCTTCGCCCCCGCCATGGATATCAAAAGTATCTCCCAAATAACGCTGGCTCATGACAGAACACTCGATATGCCATCCCGGCCGGCCTTTTCCCCAAGGGCTCTCCCACCAAGGTTCCCCCTCCTTGCTGGCCTTCCAGAGGGCAAAATCCATGGGGTTGCGTTTCTTTTCGTTAATGTCGATGCGGGCGCCGGCGAGCATGTCTTCCAGGTTTCTCCCCGACAATTTCCCGTAACCCTTAAATTTATCGACGGCATAATACACATCGCCGTCAACATCATAGGCAAGCCCCTTTTCGAAAAGGGTGGTGATCAACCGGATCATGCCTTCAATATTCTCCGTTGCCCGGGGCGCGATGGTGGGTCTGGCCACGCTCAGGGCATCCATGTCCCGGTTGTGAGCCTCGATATATTTTTCGGTAATACCCTGAATGTCGCATCCCTCCGCATGGGCTCGGTCGATAATCTTATCATCAACATCCGTGAAATTCTTGATGAAGGTAACGTCAAAGCCGAGGTATTTCAGATATTTGTTGATGACATCAAAGACAATCGCCGAACGGGCGTGACCGATGTGGCAGAGATCATAAACTGTTATCCCGCAGGCATAAATGCCGATTCTTCCGGGTTCGATAGGTAGAAATGCCTCTTTTTGCCTTGTGAGGGTATTGTAAACTCGCAGCGCCATATGTGTACCCCTTGGAAAAACTATTGAACCGTCAAGGATAAAGAGAAATCATCTCCAAGCCGGAATTTTCCTTCATCCCCCACAGGAGATTCATATTCTGTATCGCCTGACCCGCAGCCCCTTTGACCAGATTATCGATAGCAGAGATCACGATGACTCTCCCCGTCCGATCATCGACGGCGATACCGATATCACAGTAATTGGCGCCCCGAACCGAAGAAATATTGGGATAAGCGCCTTTTTTATATATCCTGACAAATGATTCGTCCTTGTAGAAATCCTCAAAAAGTTCATGGATAGTCTCAGGGGAAGCCTTTTTGGACAAGGCGGCGTAAATGGTACTGAGGATCCCGCGGGAGATCGGCAGCAGATGGGGAGTAAAGGAAATCCGTAGCTCCCGACCGGCAAGAACGCTCAATTCCTGCTCAATCTCCGGGGTATGACGGTGCGAAGCTACTTTATAGGCTTTGAAGGCCTCAGTGACTTCGCAGAAGAGGGAGGCGATCTGGGGTTCCCGGCCGGCGCCGCTCACCCCGGACTTGGAATCGGCGATGATGGAGGATGGTTCTATCCAGCCTTCCTTAAGCAGCGGCGCTAGACCAAGGATGATGCTGGTGGGATAGCAGCCGGGATTGGCCACAATGCGGGCGGTCCTGATCTCTTCCCGGTATAGCTCGGGAATGCCGTAAACGGCCTCCTTTATGAGATCGGGGGCGGTGTGACGGCCATACCAGGCGGCATAGGTATCGACGTTGCGAAGACGGAAATCGGCGCTCAGATCGACGACCTTCTTTCCAGACTGAAGGAAAAGAGGAGCGACGCTCATGGATACGGCATGGGGTAGCGCCAGAAAGACATGCTCACATTTCCCGGCCACCTCCGCGGGGGAAGCGTCCATGAACAGCAAGTCCGTCAGTCCGGTGAAGGCGGGGTAAATATCTGCCACGGACTTGCCCGCATAGCGACGCGAAGTGACGGCAACCACCTCCGCGGCAGGGTGTCGCAGCAGCAACCGCAGCAGTTCCTGTCCTGTATAACCGCTCGCTCCATAGACTCCGACCCTGACCATCCTGTACCTCCAAAAAAAAGGGAGGCCTGAGCCCCCCTCGGTCATTATCGTTTAGAGAACTGGAATCGCTTCCTTGCCCCGGGCTGACCGTATTTCTTTCTTTCCTTGATCCGTGCATCCCTGGTTAGAAATCCGGCCCGCTTAAGGGCGGGCCTCAGGTCCAGGTCATATTCGACCAGTGCCTTCGATATGCCATGTTTGATGGCGCCTGCCTGACCGGAAATGCCGCCGCCCTTGACGTTGATGTACAGATCGAACTGATCTTTCCTTCCCACCAGTTCCAGGGGCTGCTGGATGATCATTTTCAGACTATCCCGCGTGAAATAGTCGTCAAAATTTCTTTTGTTGATAACCAGGGAACCCGTCCCTTGCTTCATGTAAACCCTGGCTACGGCAGTTTTTCTCTTTCCCGTTGCATAAAACCGCTTTTCTGTGACACCCATTTCTTTTCTCACTCCTCCAGATATATCTTATAATTCAAGTACTCTCGGACACTGAGCATCATGGGGATGTTCCGGACCCTTGTAAATTTTCAGTTTTTTAAGCATCGCCCGGCCCAAGGTATTCTTCGGAAGCATTCCCCGCACGGCTATTTTCAAAACATCTTCCGGCTTCTCCTGGAGAAGTTTACCAGCCGTTGTCTCCGTTAGTCCACCTGGGTAACCCGAGTGCCGGTAATAGATCTTATTCGCAAGTTTATTTCCCGTCAGTCGGATCTTTTCGGCATTTACCACGATTACAAAGTCCCCTGTATCGAGGTGGGGAGTGTAAATCGGCTTATGCTTTCCCCGGAGGCGGCTGGCAATCTCACTAGCCAGTCTTCCCAAAATTTTCTCCTGGCCATCTACAACATACCAGTCTTTGGTAATCTCTTCATTTTTAACATTGAAGGTCTTCATTTCCAACTCACCAGATTCTAAAAATTAGTGGGGAAGGCTACGCAATTTCCCCTCGTTTGTCAAGGAAAAACCTATGGGGAAGAGAAAAATATTATGCGGGAAATTCTCCGCAATCATTTCCAGAGGGCTTATTTTCAGAGACCATAGAGGGCAAATTTAAATTCATAGATTTTATCGTCGTTCAGATTCCCGTATTTGAGGATGATGTTCCAACATTGTCTCCGGTAACTGAACCCATAAGTGGTTTCAATATTTTTACTGTTAAGGAGATCCCTTTTGAAGTTCAAGTTGAGACCCAAACTTTTCGTCACGGGCGCCGCCAACAGCAGATTGACCTCTTCGAGGGAATTCTGGGTATACCGGTAAATCACATTGGCGGAATCACCACGCCAGTCGCTCAATCCCAGATCATAGTTGGCCTGGGACCAGGTCGTGTTATAGACGCTATACAGGTTCCGTGCCCGCATAGAAAGGTAAGTCACGGGCGTGAAGTCAAGTTCCATGGCAATGTCGCTGAAGGGCCGCCGCTCCGTCCCCGCCGGAACCGTATCCGTGGCAGATGCCTTGAGGTCATAGGTCTGGGCCAGCTTGAACCGCAAAAATTCTAGATACTTTGAGCTGCCGCCCTTCTCGAGCATCTTGGCAATCAAGGTGTTGGTCACGGCATAGGTCACGGTATTCTGTTCAGAAACCGCGGCGGCATAATTAGGCAGGCTGTCCTGCAGCGCGTTAGGAATGTACGTATATGTAACTTCGGGCTGAATTCCGTGGCGAATCCGGTCCAGGCTCTTGCCGCCGATCTGGAAGATCCGGTGAACTTCCGAAATCAGGTTGGCGCCGGCCTTGTAGACCTCCCGGTCTCCCCGCTTCGCCAGGCCGTCCTCAATCTTGTCATCCCGGGACCAGAAGGTTCCTTGCACGCCGCCAAAAGGGGTCAACTGAAAGTAATCGCCCGCGTTAAGAGGCACAGAAAGGATGGGATTGATGTCCAGGTATTGGCCCTTCTGACCCTGACCACGGTAGAAATAATCATAGGTCGAGGTAATTTCATAATTGACCGGGGAACCGAACAGGGGCGCCTTGGCCCCGGTAAGGGTCAGTTCCGGATATTTCTGGAGGGTTCCGTCATTGGAGGCAACAGTCAAATCTTTCGTATCTTGCACAAGGGCAGTTAGATTGAACAACTTCCAGTTCTTGACGAGGCGGAGGGTGGAAACGAGGGAAGGCAGCGCTTCGTCGCCGAGAAAGGCAACCCTTTTAAAAGGGTTCACTTGGTCGGTGGAATAATTATCGAGGAAGTAGTTATAGGAGGAAAAATCTTTAAAATACCAGTTATCTGACACCTTGGCGACATCGGCCCGGAAATAGAAGGTCGGATCAAAGCGCGTCTCCTGGTTCCAGTAAAAAGACCACCTCTGCTGGTTGGACTGCCAGTCCCTGCTGATATTGCCCACGGTCTCCGTAATCCTCTTGCCGTCATTGAGAAAATCACCGTAGAGGACTCCGGTTGTTGACTCTCCGGCATAGCGAAACTCCGCTCCTTCCTGAAATCCCCGCTGGCTCATGTAACGCTGATAAAAGGTGGCGTCTGTGTCCTTGGAAATGGCCCAATAAAAAGGGATCCCCACATCCCATCCGAGCTTATCTTGGGAATAACTCATGCGGTTAGGAAAGAGGAAGCCCGACTGGCGGTTTGTCTTGGCGGGAAAAAGGAGAAAGGGGGTATAGATTACCGGCGCCTTCCCCGCATAAAATTTGCCATGCGTGATTGTTCCATATCCGTCAACAGTAACGTTCATGGTCTTTCCTGTCAGGCGCCAGTCCGGCTCATCCCCGTCGCAGGTTGTGGCCTGGCCATTTTCCACAAAATACGAGACCTCTCCCTTTTTTTCAATGCGATCGCCCCTGATGTAAAAATGGGTCTGGGCAATAAAGACCTTCCCTTCTTCAAGAACGCCTGTTTGCGTGGGAATATGCATCTTTAGCCGGGATCCCTCCATGACATCCTGCTGGCCTTTAAGGACCACCTGGCCTTGGGCAAACGCCTCATCTGTTTTTCTGTTGAGAGCAGCGGAATCAGAGGTAAGGATGTTTCCGGTGTAACGGATTACAACATTTCCTTCGGCATGATAGGTGTCGGTATCATGTTCATAGCTCAGAGAATCAGCATCGATATTAACTGGTTGCGGCTGTCCTGCGCCGATGGCGGCCGGCTCCGCCTGAAGCGGCTCTGCAGGCAGGACGGAAAGGGCAAACTCTTTAGTATTTGTTTCTCCTTCCTGAGGGGAGAATGTCTCAAAGGTGGGGAAGTAACCTTCTTTATAAATCGATATTGAAAGTGGTCCCCCGGCAGGAAGATCCTTCAGGAGAAATGACCCCTCGGGACCGGTCACAATCATCGTGTATGGTTCATTCTTTAGTTCAACGACAACCTCGGCAAGAGGGTTCCCACGCTCGTCGCGCACAATCCCCTGAAAGGACGTGATTTCACCTCCGAAGACTATAGCTGCTTGAAAAGAAAACACCAGAATCATGGCGAAGCATGCAAGGATTCCCCAAAGCTTGACCAGCCTTGCCGCAAAGATGGTCCAATTTGTCTGTTTATCCTTCTGGGTCATTTCTCTCCCGCCGCTATCATGGTTCCCAGGGAAGGGAAAGTTTTTTTTATTTCCCCGACCAGATAGAGGGAACCTGTAACGCAGATGAGGTCATCCTTGCCCGCAAGGGAGAGGGCATATTTGAGGGCATCGACGGGCGACGGAATCATTTCTGACTGTTGGAGGTAGGTCCGGGCAATCGGCAATAGCTCTGCCGGGGGCATGGAACGTTCGCTGGGCGGCTCCGTCAAAATCATGAAGGGTTGAAAAACCGATAGCCTTCTGATCATCTCGGGATAATGTTTGTCCCGGAGGACCCCGAATAAGACGATGAGGCGGCGGAAAGAAAAGTCATTCCTGAGGGTACGGCAAAGTGATCCGACCCCCGCAGGGTTGTGGGCGCCGTCCAGCAGCAGAACCGGGGCTTTCTGCAGGACTTCCAGACGTCCCTCCCATCTTACATTGCCTAATCCCCTCCGGACAGCTTCCTCATTGACATTGAAACCTTTAACAGCCATTGCCTCCACGGCGGCTACTGCTAAAGCCGCATTGGTCTGCTGATGGGCCCCGACAAGACCACAGTGGAGGCTGGTATAGGCATGGATGGGGCTTCCGTAAGAAAAGGCGCCGTCTTTACGATGCCGTCGTACCCGTATTTCCCCGCCAACCCTCAGAAGGGTCGCATCCCTTTCCTGGCAAGTGTCCATTATTACCTGCCGGGCCGACAGCTGTCGGACCCCGGTTATACAAATGCCTCGTCTCGGGATGATTGCCGCCTTTTCTCTGGCGATATCCTTTAATCGCTTCCCTAAATACTCCTGATGATCCAGGGCAATATGAGAAATAACCGCCACGGAAGGGGAGATAACATGCGTCGCATCGAGTCGTCCGCCCATACCTACTTCCACCACAGCGACATCTATTTTTTTTTGCTGAAAATAGTGGAAGGCTAGGACCGTCATAAACTCGAAATATGTAAGCGGCTCAATCAGATGATCATCAACATCCCGCATGGTTTCCCAAAAGTCCCCTTCCGGGATCATCATGTTGCCGATCCGGATTCGCTCTCTTACATTTACAAGATGGGGAGAGGTGTAAAGGCCGACAGAAAATCCTCCTGCACTGAGGATGGAAGCCGCCATCGCCGCAACGGAACCTTTACCATTGGTGCCGGCAATGAGGATTGAGGGATAGCCTCTTTCCGGATTTCCCAGCCCTTTTAGGGCTTTCCTGACGGCGTCGAGGTCCATGCGGATTCCCATTTTCTCAAGCCTGTTCAGGTATGTATAAGGATTCCAGCGTTTCATCATAGATATAGAAAAAGCCATGGATTCGTAACGTAACATGAAAATCCATGGCTTGGATCAATCAGCAATCCCGATTATTCAGATCAATCGGGAACCACTCTGAAAACCTCGTCGCCGGGGCGGACACGGTCTGACACCTTAACACCGATATAATCCCCCGGTACGGCCTTCGCCACCTTTTCGTTGTTGACCTCCATGGAATCTATAAGGCTGGTAACATCCGTCGTATGTCCGGTAATCTTGATGGTGTCTCCGACATTGAGCTCGCCGTTGACAATCTTGACCGCGGCCACAGATGGTTTTGCAAAAAATTTCACAACCTCGCCGATCTTTTCTTCCGCCATAATCAGACCTCCTTTCATCAACTGACTGTCCAGTGAATTAGTGGGATGTTTTTATACTTTTTCATCAAAAAAGACAAGAACAAATAAAAAAGGCAAGTCATAGACTTGCCTTTTTTATGGTACAAAAGTTATCCCTAGGACAACTTATCTATAATCCCTCATTTTGCTGCCGTTACTCTTTTCTTCGTCTTTTCTTTTCCGGCATCCTTGATAAATTCCACAATGGACTCAGGGGCATTATCCCCATTGCGGAAGCCGATCTTCACAATCCTGGTATAACCTCCGGCCCGGTCACGATACCTTGGCGATAGTTCATCGAACAGCTTCGCAACCATGGAAGTGGTGCGTACATAGGCTAGCGCCTGTCTACGGGCATGGAGATCGCCCCTTTTCCCTAGAGTGACCATCTTTTCGGCTACCCGTCTGAGTTCTTTGGCCTTACTGTCCGTAGTCCTGATTGACTCATGCTCTATAAAGGACGTGACCATGTTTCTCAGCATAGCCGTTCTATGGCTTGTTGTCCTCCCCAGCTTGCACCCCGCCTTACCGTGACGCATAGTTCTCTGACCTCTCTATCTGATGTCCAGCATTACCATTGTGGACTTATTGTCCCTATTCCTTGCCGTCTTCCCGCAGTATCCAAGGCGAAAATTCCAGCTTCATACCAAAACCCAATCCTTGCTCGGCAAGAATCTCTTTTATTTCATTGAGTGATTTTCTCCCGAAATTCTTTGTCTTCAGCATTTCCGCTTCCGATTTCTGGACAAGTTCTCCAATCAGATTGATGCCTGCATTCTTGAGACAATTGGCAGATCGCACCGATAACTCCAGATCATCGACATGCCTGAGAAGCTGTTCGTTGAGATTATCCTTTTCCTCGATCTCGGGTTGTTCCAATTCCTCTTCTACTTCACTGAAATTGATAAAGATATCCAGCTGTTCCTTTAATATCTTCGAGGCATAGGCCACGGCATCCTCCGGAAGGACACTGCCATCCGTCCATACCTCGAGTACGAGCCGGTCATAATCGGCAATTTGCCCCACCCGCGCATGGGTTACGGTATAATTAACCTTCTTGATGGGCGAGTAAATCGCATCGATGTTGATGGTCCCCTCGGGCTGGTCAAAATCCTTGTCCTTTTTTGCTTGCACATAACCACGTCCCATCTTGACAACCATTTCCGCTTTCAAAGAAGTGTTTCCGGAAAGGGTGAGAATATAGTGGTCGGGATTGAGGATCTCCACCGTAGAGTCATGAACGATGTCACCGGCCGTGACAATTCCTTCTTTAGATGTGTCAAGGCGAATTATCCGTGGCCCATCCTGGTTGAGCATCACCCGCACTCCCTTAAGATTCAGGATGATATCCGTCACATCTTCCTTGGCCCCGGGGACGGTGGAAAACTCATGAAGAACTCCATCAAAACGCACGGAGACAATGGAAGCTCCCTGAATCGAAGACAAAAGAGTCCTCCGCAAGGCATTCCCCAAAGTTACTCCCATCCCTCTTTCCAAGGGTTGACAGCTAAACTCCCCATAATACCGCGTATGGGTACTCTCATCGATCTCTATCCTTTTGGGTCGTATCAAGCCACGCCAGTTTCGCTGCATTGTCTTCATCCTTACTATTCCGGGTATTTCTAAATACTCCCGGAGTATCAATATTATTTTGAATAAAGCTCCACGACCAGCTGTTCCTGAACCGGCATGGTCAATTCTTCGCGAGTGGGGAACATCCTGACGGCGCCCTTGAAATTCTCTTTATCTAGGGACAACCATTGAGGTATACCGCGACGAGCTACTGATTCCAGGGACTCCATAATAACGGATACCTTCCTGCTCCCTTCGCGAACCTCGATTTCATCTCCCACCTTGACCATATAAGAAGGAATATTTACCTTTTTTCCATTGACCGAAAAATGGAAATGTCTGACTAATTGCCTCGCTTCCGTCCGGGAGCTTGCAAATCCCATCCGGAAGACCATGTTGTCCAACCTTCTCTCCAAAAGGATCAGCAGGTTTGTCCCGGTAATCCCTTTTTGCCGGTCGGCTTTTTCGAAATAACTGTGGAATTGCTTCTCCAAGAGGCCATACATCCTCTTGAGTTTCTGTTTGGCCCGCAGCTGCACACCGTAGTCGGAAGGCTTTTTTCTCATCTGACCATGGTCTCCCGGTGCGTATTCCCGACGTTCAAAGGCGCATTTTTCGCTGTAACATCTGTCGCCTTTAAGAAACAACTTCAGGCCTTCTCTGCGGCACAATCTGCATACTGATTCTCGATATCTTGCCAAAGTTCCTCCCTGCTAAACCAATCTCTGGAATGAAATTATAATTTCTAAACCCTTCTCCGTTTCGGTGGCCGACAGCCGTTGTGCGGGATAGGTGTAACATCACGAATCAGAGTTATATTGAGACCCGTGAGCTGAAGAGCCCGCAGGGCCGATTCACGGCCTGACCCGGGCCCCTTGACATAAACCTGAACGCTTCTCAAGCCGTGTTCCTTAGCTTTTTTTACGGCGTCTTCCGCCGCCATCTGGGCGGCAAAGGGCGTGCTCTTTCGGGAGCCCTTGAATCCCTGAATACCCGATGACGACCACGATATAACGTTGCCGCTGAGATCAGTAATGGTCACGATGGTATTGTTGAAAGTTGACTGGATATGGGCAACCCCCTCCGGGATATTCTTTCTCTCTTTTTTCTTTCCTGTTTTTCTTGCCGGCCTCGCCATGCTTCCTCCCCGTTACTTCTTCTTTCCTGCAATCGCTCGTCTGGGTCCTTTTCGCGTCCGGGCATTGGTGTGGCTTCTCTGACCCCTAACCGGCAGACCTTTTCGGTGCCTCAACCCGCGATAAGTCCCAAGATCCATAAGCCGCTTCAGATCCATGGATATTTCCCGTCGCAGATCTCCCTCTACCTTATGCTCTTTATCGATAATGTTCCTGATAGCCGTAATTTCTCCATCGGCAAGGTGATCCGTCTTCGTGTTGACATCAACACCTGCCTTGACAAGGATCTGCTTAGCCGACGTCCTGCCAATGCCGTAAATATAAGTCAAGGCTATTTCCATCCTCTTGTTCTTTGGTAAATCCACCCCTGCAATTCTTGCCACGCTCTAACCTCCTGACCTTACCTCCGGCCTTTTTATCCCTGTCGCTGCTTGTGCTTGGGGTTTTCACAGATGATCCTGAGAATTCCCTTCCTTTTCACGATCTTACACTTATCGCAGATCTTTTTCACCGAAGCTCTTACTTTCACAATCTTCACTCCTTGTGTCTTTTATCAGGACACGATCTTCGCGGATTCAGTACTCTATTTTGTCCGGTAAATAATACGTCCCCGGGTCAGATCATAGGGGGAAAGCTCCACTGTTACCCTGTCCCCGGGTAGGATCTTGATAAAATGCATCCGCATTTTCCCGGATATGTGGGCTAAAACCCGGTGCCCGTTTTCCAATTCTACTCGGAACATGGCATTGGGCAATGGTTCAACAACTTTTCCCTCGACTTCTATCGCCTCTTCTTTTGCCATAAGAACTTCCCTGATTGACGACTATCGCCACTGCCTTTCAATTCAATCGGCTTAAGATTTCCGGACCGTGATCAGTAATCGCAATCGTATGCTCAAAATGGGCGGAAAGTCTTCCATCCGCCGTCACGGCCGTCCAGCCGTCGGTCAACATCCTGACCTTGTATGTTCCGGCATTGACCATTGGTTCAATTGCCAGGACCATTCCCGCTTTCAACGCTACCCCTCTACCCTTGATACCATAGTTGGGAATCTGGGGGTCTTCATGAAGATTTCGACCGATACCATGGCCTACAAAATCCCTCACTACCGAAAAGCCGACCGCCTCAACATGGTTTTGCACTGCTGCGGAGATATCACCCAGTCGATTACCGACCTTCGCCTCTCGAATCGCCATATCAAGGGATTCCTCTGTGGCTTTAAGGAGCATTGACGCTTCTTTGGAAATCCTCCCCACGGGAACCGTCAGGGCGGCGTCGCCATAATATCCGTGATAGTAAACCCCAAAATCAAGGCCGACAATATCTCCCTCCGTGAGCACCCGCTGGGATGGGAGACCATGTATCACTTGCTCATTTATTGAAGCACACAGGGAAAAAGGGTATCCACGATAACCCTTAAAGGCCGGTTTTGCTCCTTTTTTTAAAACAAGCTCCTCGGAAATACGATCTAGGTCCAAGGTGGTAACACCCTCCTGAACCTTCTCTTTTAGCTCCGCCAATATTTCCGCTACGATCCCGTTACTTGCTCTGATCTTTTCTATTTCGCTCTGCTGCTTCAGAATGACCATTTAGCCGGCTCCCATATCCTATTCATGGTCTTCCTCAGCGCCGCCTGGCTATCTTTCCTTTCTTCATGAAACCCTCATATTGCCTGGTCAGCAAGTGGGTCTCTATCTGACCGGCCGTGTCGAGGGCCACTCCGACAACGATAAGAAGCGCGGTTCCTCCGAAGTAAAAAGGCACGTTGAAATAACCGATCAAAATGCTCGGCAAGACACATACAGCAGACACATAAATTGCGCCGCTGAAGGTCAAGCGAGTCAAAACCTCGTCGATGTAGTCCGCCGTTTTTTTACCAGGCCGGATTCCTGGAACATATCCGCCGTATTTCTTCATGTTGTCCGCGACATCGACGGGATTAAAGGTGACGGCTGTGTAAAAATAACAGAAAAATACAATAAATGCAACGTACATCAATTCATAGACTGCTTTGCCGGGGACAAGCGAGTCCGCCACTATTTTCATCCAGGGATGGGGGATAAAATTCGCTATCGTCGCCGGAAACATGATAATGGAAGAGGCAAAAATAGGCGGAATAACACCGGCCGTATTTACTTTCAAGGGCAAATGGGTAGATTGCCCCCCATACACTTTTCTCCCCACTACCCGCTTGGCATACTGTACGGGAATCCTCCGCTGTGCGCTTTCGACGTACACGATCGTACCAATGACGGCAAGCATCATGACGATGAGAATGATTATGGAGAAAATCCCCATTTCCCCCGCCGACAGGAGTTGGAAGGTATTGATAATCGCCTCCGGGGCTCTACAGACGATTCCGGCAAAAATTATCAGCGAGATGCCGTTACCGATTCCCTTCTCCGTAATCTGCTCGCCCAGCCACATGATAAAAGACGTCCCCGCAGTCAGGGTTATCATAGTCATGAGTCGAAATGCCCACCCTGGATCCAGAACAATCGATACCCCCGTCGGTCCTGCCATATTTTCCAGTCCGATAGCGATGCCGAAACCCTGAATAATGCTCAAGACAACCGTTCCGTAACGGGTATACTGGGTAATTTTTCTTCTTCCCGCTTCTCCCTCTTTGGAAAGCTTTTCCAGGTGGGGAATGGCAATGGTCAGCAGTTGCAGGATAATAGAGGCGCTAATGTAAGGCATGATTCCCAGAGCAAACACGGAAAGATTGCTCAGGGCGCCTCCGGCAAACATGTCAAAGAGCCCGAGAAGAGATCCCTTGGCCTGTTCGAAGTAGGCCGCCAAAGCAGCCGTGTCAATGCCTGGCGTCGGCACATGGGCGCCGATACGGTAAACTATCAGAAGGAGGAAGGTATAGAGTATCCTTTTCTGAAGTTCCGGGATCTTCGATATATTGCTTAGTCCGCCTATCAAATCAAGCAACCTCTACGATGGAACCACCGGCTGCCTCGATCTTTTCCCTCGCCCCCTTGCTTAGGGCATCCAGCTTAATGGATAGGGCGCGTTGAATATCACCTTTCCCCAGGAGCTTAATGCCGTCTCCTCTTTTCTTGATAAGGCCCTTCTGGATCAACGCTTCGGCGTCGATAATACTGTTTTCCGGAAAGTCATTCAATTGTAACAGGTTCACGGTGATCATCTCTCTTCGGAACGGGCTCCGGAAACCTCGTTTGGGAAGCCTCCGCGCCATGGGCATCTGACCCCCTTCAAATCCGGGTCTTGTCCCTCCACCGGAACGCGCATTTTGGCCCTTTGAGCCTTTGCATGAAGTACCGCCATGCCCGGATCCATCACCTCGACCGACCCTTTTTCGCTTTTTCCGTGATCCTACCGGCGCCTTTAATGTTTGCAAATCCATATATTTACCTACGCCTCCAACTCTTCCATGGAAACCAAGTGGCAAACCTTGCCGACCATACCGCGAATCTCGGGAGTATCGGCAAGCAGGACCGTTTTATTCATTTTCAGGAGCCCCATACCACGAAGGACTTTTCGCTGCTTTTCAGGCCTTCCTATGTAGCTCCGAATCAATGTTATTTTTAATTTACGTCCCACGAAATACACCCCTTTAGAATAATTAACGATTTTCCAAGAATACCTGCCCACGAAGTTTGGCAATCAGAGCTGGTTCCTTAAGTCGGGTAAGACCTTCAATAGTAGCTTTTACCAAGTTATGGGGATTATGTGATCCTAAACACTTAGTTAAGATGTTGTGTACCCCGGCGACCTCCAAGACGGCACGCACAGCGCCTCCGGCGATAAGTCCTGTTCCTTCTGATGCTGGTTTGAGTAGAACCCGACCAGCCCCATAGATTCCAGTGACTTCGTAGGGTATCGTCCTGTTCGTGATGGCGACCTTTTTCATGCTTTTCTTGGCCTGCTCCATTCCTTTACGGATAGCTTCGGGTACCTCATGGGCTTTACCAAGCCCTGCGCCCACCGATCCCTGGCCATCTCCAACCACGACTATGGCACTGAAACGGAATCGTCTGCCGCCTTTTACGACCTTGGCTGTCCTGTTGATAGTTATAACCCTGTCTATCAGTTCGACTTCTTCCATCATGATCTTATCCAATCGCCCCTCTTGTTATTGATACTCAGAATTTCAAGCCTGTCTCGCGAGCAGCGTCGGCCAGTGCCTTAACCCTTCCATGATACAGAAAGCGCCCCCGATCAAAAACGGCCTCTTCAATCCCAATCGCCTTGAGCCGCACCGCTACTAACTTCCCAACTTCCTTGGCCGCTTCCGATTTTTTAATTTTTCCAAGCCCAGCTCGCAACTCCGGACTCAGAGTCGAAGCCTCCACCAATGTTTTCCCAAGATCATCCGCTATTGCTTGCACGTAAATATGCTTCGCACTCCTGAAAACAGCAAGTCGCGGCCTTACCTGAGTCCCTGAGACTTTGCCCCGGACGCGGGCCTTTCTCTTCTCCCTGACCTTTTTAATCTTCGATCCCAATTCGCCTACCTCTTGAAAAGGATATATGACAATTTTTTGTCTATCACGAACCTACAGATTTGCCGACTTTCCTGCGAACCTGCTCTCCAACATATTTAATGCCTTTCCCTTTGTAAGGTTCTGGCTTTTTCATCTCCCGGATTTCCGATGCCACCTTGCCGACAAGATATTTGTCAATACCAGAAACGACGATATTGACAAGTTTCTCAATTTTGATGGTAATCCCTTCCGGGACTTTGTACTCAAGGGGAGTGGAAAACCCGAGAACCATTTTCAAAACGTTGTTGTTCAATTCGGCACGATAACCAACACCGGATATCTCCAGTCCTTTTTGAAACCCAGTACTTACTCCTGTGACCATATTGTTCACCAGGGTCCTTGCGAGACCATGAGCAGACCTTCCCATGCGATTATCGGCGAGTCGTTTGATAACAATAGCATTGTTTTCAAAGGAAAAATCAATTCCCTGTGGCAAGACTGCTGACAACTGTCCGTTTGGACCAGACACCTTGACTACACCCGCATCCTGCGCAACCTGAACACCGGCAGGCAATTCTATGGGCTTTTTTCCAATTCTCGACATTTTTATCTCCCGACCGTATTCAAAATATCCTCAGATACGGTTACCATACTTTACAGAGAATTTCTCCACCAATCTTCGAGTCCCTTGCTTCCTGATCCGTCATGATACCCCGAGACGTAGACAGGATCGCGATGCCGTATCCATTCAATACCTTGGGAACGTCCTGGCTGTGGACATAAACCCTCCTGCCCGGCTTGCTGACTCTCTGAATGTCTGTCAGAACGAAATTTCTCGAATCGGGATAAACGAGATCTATCCGTAAACTTCCACGATCATATTTATCCTTCTTAAGTTCATATCCCGAGATATAACCTGCTTTTTTCAAAACTTCGGCAATATTTGTGTTCATTCTCGACAAGAGAACATCTACGGTCTTAAAATGCATCCGGTTGGCATTTCGGATTCTGGTCAACATATCTGCAATCGGATCGGTCATTCCCATGAGTATGGCTCCTTTATTGATCTACCAGCTCGCTTTGATTACCCCGGGGAGTTCCCCCTTGGTGGCAAGATTCCTTAGACAAATCCTGCACATATCGAACTTGCGATAATACGCCCGTGGCCTTCCGCATAAAGGACAGCGGTTGTACTGCCGGACCGAAAATTTCAGTTTCCTTTTTGCTTTTGCGATAAGAGATTTCTTCGCCACGTTTCTATTCCTCCAGCCGCTATTTCGGCTTAATTTCTGAAAGGCATACCCATTAGCCTTAAAAGCTCCCGGGCTTCTTCATCTGTCTTCGCCGTCGTCACAATCACCACATTCATGCCCCGGATTTTATCGATTTTATCATATTCGATCTCCGGAAAGATGATCTGCTCTTTAAGTCCAAGCGCAAAATTTCCTCTACCGTCAAATGACTTGGGAGCAATTCCACGGAAGTCCCTTACCCGGGGCAAATTAATATTGACCAACCGGTCAAAGAATTCAAACATTCTTTCCCGCCTGAGGGTTACCCGACATCCAATGGACATCCCCTGGCGAAGTTTGAAAGTGGCAATTGATTTCCTCGCCTTCGTGATAACAGGCTTTTGCCCAGTGATTGTGGATAGTTCCTGAACGGCGCTATCCAATATTTTTGCATTCTGAATGGCTTCACCGAGGCCCATGTTAAGAATGATCTTTTGCAGCCTCGGCACTTCCATGACATTCTTGTAATGGAATTTACCGATTAACGCCGAAACTACTTCTTTTTGATAGTACTCTTTGAGTCTTGCCATATTGATCGACCTATGCGTCTAATGTCTCTTGACATTTCTTACAGATACGGACCTTTTGCCCATCATCCAGGAGTTTGTGACCGAGGCGCACACCGGTGTCGCATTTGCTACAGAAATAGGATACATTGGTAATGTGGATGGGGCCTTCCTTTTCCACTATACCTCCCTTCCCCTTGGCATCCGGCCGTTGATGTCGCTTAACAAAGTTGAGTTTCTCAACAATGATTCGATCCTTATCCTTTATGATTTTGATGATCTTGCCGGTTTTACCTTTTTCCTTGCCGGCATCGACCTTCACCATATCACCCTTTTTCAACTGCTTACCATGCATTTTTTTGTTCCTTGTTTCCATATCCCGTACGTCTGTCTATCCCTTAAAGTACCTCGGGAGCCAAAGAGATGATCTTCATGAACTGCTTTGCTCTAAGTTCCCGAGCCACGGGCCCAAAGATTCTGGTTCCGATCGGCTCCATCTGGTTAGAAATCAGGACGGCCGAATTATCGTCAAATTTCAGATAAGACCCATCCTGCCTTCGCACCTCTTTGACCGTGCGGACGATGACGGCTTTCATGACATCCCCTTTCTTAACCTTAGAATTGGGAATGGCTTCCTTTACCGATACCACAATAACATCGCCAACACTGGCATAGCGCCGCTTCGACCCCCCCAGAACCTTGATGCAGGCAACTTTCTTTGCACCCGAGTTGTCTGCCACATTTAGAATGGTCTGCATCTGAATCATAATACTGCTCCGCCTTCACAAAAGTCCCAATGCTACTTGGCTCGTTCCAGAATGGTCCGCATCCGCCACCGTTTGTCTCTGCTCAGTGGCCGCGATTCAACAATGAGAACCTTATCTCCGACACGACACTGATTGCCTTCATCGTGGGCCTTGTATTTCGCATATTGTCTTATATATTTATGGAAAACAGCATGTTTCACCAATCGTTCCGTACGAACAACTATGGTTTTCTCCATTTTGCTGCTGACCACCACGCCCTTGATCGTTCTTTGGTTCCCCCGGCCTTCCATGCTACTGACCCTCCTTCTGTCTCAAGACAGTCTTGATACGGGCTATGCTTTTCCTAATTTGGCCCAGCGTAGAGGGAGAATCCAATTGCCCAGAAGTATGACGAAGCTTCAACCGAAAAAGCTCTTCATCAAGATCCTGGTTTTTCTGCCGTAATTCTTCGATGCTCAGATCCCTCAACTCACTAACTTTCATCAGCCATCTCCGTTGCTAAAAACTTGACTCCGATGGGGAGTTTATGGGCTGCCAGGCGGAACGCCTCCTTGGCTATTTCCGGGGATACACCGCGCATTTCGTAAAGGATCATTCCCGGTTTAACAACAGCCACCCATTCTTCCGGAGCTCCTTTTCCTTTCCCCATACGGGTTTCCGCAGGTTTCTTTGTCACGGCTTTATGAGGGAAAACCCGAATCCATATCTTTCCACCCCGCTTGACGTGCCTCGTCATCGCCACACGAGCCGATTCAATTTGTCTCGCTGTTACCCAGCCACACTCCGTTGCCTGCAGTCCGAACTCACCGAAGTCGACGGTGTTACATCTTGTTGCAGGACCGGTCATGCGTCCTCGTTGCGGCTTTCTATATTTGACCCTTTTCGGCATTAACATGGTTCAAAAACCCCTGTCTGAAATCCTTGCTGAATCTTATGTCTATCGTTCTCGCTCGATTTTGGTTTTTAGTATCTCTCCATGAAATATAAATACCTTAACGCCAATCTTGCCATATGCGGTCTTAGCCTCTGCAAAGCCCCAGTCAATATCGGCCCGTAAGGTATGAAGGGGAACGCGTCCCTCACGATACCACTCGGCCCTGGCCATTTCCGCGCCTCCGAGTCTTCCCGAACAGTTGACGCGTATTCCTTTTGCCCCAAATTTCATGGATGAGTTTACACCCTTCCTCATGGCCCGACGGAAAGCAATTCTTCTCTCCAACTGCAGGGCGACGTTTTCAGCAACGAGTTGTGCGTCAATCTCCGGCTTCCGAACTTCCAGAATATTTATAATAATGTCGCTGGTGCTCACCTGTTCGAGATCTTTTTTCAATTTCTCGATCTCAGATCCCTTTTTGCCAATAATGATTCCAGGACGGGCAGCATAAATATTTACTTTCGCCTTATTCGCAGCCCTCTCAATCTCAATCCTTGAAATACCGGCGTGATAGAGTTTCTGTTTGAGATACCGGCGGATGCGGATATCTTCATGAAGGAGCTCGCTGTAGTTTTTCTCTGCAAACCAAAGCGATCTCCATGTTTTAACGCCACCCAGCCTTAAACCGATCGGATTAACCTTCTGACCCAACCTTCCACCTCCTCAGATGTCTCTACGCCTCGTCAAGGACGACGGTAATGTGACTCATTCTCTTCTTGATCGCTGCCGCCCGGCCCTGTGCACGTGCTCGCCAACGCTTCAGCGAAGGACCTTGATCAACGAAAACTGCCTTCACAAAGAGAATTTTTTCGTCAATGTTCGGGTTTTGTTTCGCGTTGGCCAATGCGGACTTAAGAACTTTCCCAACCAGCATGGCCCCATACTTTCTTGTAAAGGACAGTATTTTTTCAGCCTCCGCGACCTTCTTGCCCCGGACAAGATCAACGACTAGTCGCGCCTTCTGGGGTGATATCCGGATATATTTAGCAACAGCTTTTGCTTCCATAACCTTACTCCAAACCTTGCCGTCGTCGAACACGACAGGATTATCTTCTCAACTTCGATTTCCTGTCTCCGGCATGACTAAAAAAGGTCCTTGTCGGAGCAAACTCACCAAGTTTATGTCCAACCATGTTTTCCGTTACAAAAACAGGAATGAACTTTTTACCGTTATGGACGGCGAATGTATGACTGATGAGATCAGGGGTAATCGTCGACCGTCGTGACCAAGTTTTTATGACTGCCTTACTCCCCGCCGCTTCTGCTTTCCTGACTTTTTCAAGCAGTTTAGCCTCGATGTATGGACCCTTTCTTACCGACCTTGCCACCTTCTAACCTCTTCTCTTTACGATGTATTTATCCGTGCTTTTGTTCGTCCTTGTCTTGTGCCCCTTTGTCGGAACTCCCCAAGGTGTGCAGGGATGCCTTCCCCCCGATGATTTCCCTTCACCTCCACCCATGGGATGATCGATTGGATTCATGGCCACCCCCCTGACCTTGGGACGCTTCCCTAGCCAGCGATTTCTCCCCGCTTTACCGATACTGATATTTTCATGTTCGATATTACCAATTTGACCAATGGTAGCCTTGCAGGCAAGGAATATTTTCCTGACTTCACCCGAAGGAAGGCGTATTTGCGCATAGCCCCCTTCCTTGGCCATCAGTTGACCATATGAACCGGCGCTACGTATAATTTGCCCGCCCCGACCGATCTTAAGTTCTACATTATGAATAAGAGTACCTAATGGGATATTCTTGAGCGGCATGGCGTTGCCCGGCTTGATGTCGGCCCGCTCACCGCTGATGAGAACATCTCCCACAACTATTTTGTCCGGGGCGATAATGTAGCGTTTCTCGCCGTCTGCGTAGTTCAGTAAGGCAATTCTAGCGGAACGGTTGGGATCGTACTCAATTGACGCCACTCGCGCCGGGATATCTATCTTATCTCTCCTGAAATCAACAAGACGGTATCTTCGCTTGTGACCGCCGCCGATATGTCGGCTCGTCAACCTGCCATTTACATTTCGCCCGCCGCTTTTCTTCAACGGACGGAGTAGGCTTTTCTCAGGCTTCGACGCTGTTATTTCCTCAAAATCAGAACAGGTCTGAAATCGTCTTCCTGGTGATGTCGGTTTGTACGTTTTGATTGCCATGATCCGTTCCCTTAAAACTTATTACACACCTTCAAAAACCTCGATACGGCTGCCAGGCTCCAAGGTAACCACTGCTTTCTTCCATGCAGGTTTCTCCCCCAAGATCTTGCCTGTCCGCTTCTTCTTCCCCTGCACATTCATGACCGCCACGTCGACAACCTTGACTTTGAATAGCTTTTCGACAGCATTGCATATTTCAATCTTGTTTGCCCGGCGATCTACTTCAAAGAAGTATTTGTTCGCTTCATCTTTAGCGATGGTACTTTTTTCCGTAATAAGCGCTTTTTTAATAATTTTATATAATTCCATTATGATCGTAACGCCCCCTCAATGTTCTTCACGGACGGCTCCAGTAAAACTACATGATCATGATTTAAAAGGTCATAGACGTTTATGCCTTCTGATCTAATCATTTTGATATTTTTGAGGTTTCTTGAAGATTTCTCCAGAACAGGATTGGATTTGTCTATTATTACAAGGGCCTTTTTCATCCCGAAACGATCAACTACTTCCTTGAATTTCTTTGTCTTGATTCCTTCCATGGGAAAATCATTGAGAATGATAACCCGCTCTTCTTTGAATTTCTGGCTCAGTGCTGATATTAAGGCGAGCTTTCTAACCTTTTTGGTAACTTTATAGGAGTAGTCTCTCGGCAAGGGTCCGAAAACAGTGCCACCGCCGCGCCATATGGGGGAACGGCTTGTCCCTGCTCGCGCCCTGCCTGTTCCCTTTTGGCGCCAGGGCTTTTTCCCGCCCCCTCTGATGTCCCGCCTCGTCTTTGTACATGCTGTACCACTTCGCCGCGAGATCAGTTGCATCCTGACTACTTCATAAATCACCGCTTCATTGACCGTGGCGCCAAAAACCTGATCACTAAGGTCAATTTCGGATACTTTCTTGTTTTCTATATCATACACTGCCGCTACTGGCATGTTCACCACCCTGGATTTCTGTACAAATACTATTTTTTGATCGCCTGCCTGATCAGAACGACACCCTGCTTTCCTCCAGGAATCGATCCTTTCACCAAAATTGCGTTATCATCAGGTCTTACAACCAAGACTTGCATATTTTGCACGGTATTTCTATCACATCCCATCTGCCCGGGCAATTTCCTGCCCTTAAAAACACGGGACGGCTCAGCACTGGCTCCTATCGAACCGGGGGCCCGGTGAAACATGGACCCATGGGTCGCCCTGCCACCCCTGAAACCATGCCTCTTTATAACACCGGCAAACCCTTTGCCTTTTGATGTTCCGGTTACATCAACGTAATCGCCCGGTTTGAAGATGTCCACCCGCAATTCCTGTCCAAGATCATATCCACTGATATCCCCTCGCAATTCACGGAGGATGCGGAAGAAACCCTTGTCCGCCTTCTGGAAATGCCCCTGGAGGGGCTTCGTTACATGTTTTTGCTTGACACGACAGCATCCTATTTGAACAGCGTCATAACCTTCCCGCTTCACGGTCTTTTTTTGAATAACTACTGAAGGCTCCACTTCAATAACCGTTGCCGGCACAGCTGCGCCGTCTTCCGTAAAGACCTGCGTCATGCCCATTTTCCTGCCGATAAGTCCCTTTCTCATCTCGCTTCTCTAATCGCCTAAAAAAAAGTCAGGAGATGGACACTTCTGTTTCCGTCCATCTCCTGTCATGTGTAACCTATAGTTTGATCTCCACGTCCACACCAGCAGATAGATCGAGCTTCATCAGGGCATCGACTGTCGACTGCGTTGGTTCGATGATATCAATCAATCGCTTGTGCGTCCTGATCTCAAATTGCTCACGGGACTTTTTGTCCACATGGGGTGAACGATTGACACAATACCGATTGATTTCCGTAGGCAGTGGAATGGGACCGGCAACCCGGGCCCCCGTTCGCTTTGCTGTCTCGACAATATCTTCTACCGATCTGTCCAGTAGTTTGTGATCGTATGCCTTAAGACGAATTCTGATTCTCTGGTCTTTCATGGTCGCGCCGGACCCCTCTTCATTATTCGATTACCTTGCTGACAACACCGGAGCCAACGGTTCGGCCACCCTCGCGAATTGCAAATCGCAGCTGGTCCTCCATGGCGATAGGCGTAATCAGATCAATTTCCATCTCTACATTATCCCCAGGCATAACCATTTCTACGCCCTCGGGAAGTACGGCCACACCGGTCACATCAGTCGTCCGGAAATAAAACTGGGGTCGGTAACCAGAAAAGAACGGCGTATGACGACCTCCCTCTTCCTTTGTCAGAACGTAAACCTGGGCCTTGAATTTCGTGTGGGGAGTGATGGATCCGGGCTTCGCCACAACCTGACCTCTTTCAACTTCTTCCCGCTTAGTACCTCTGAGCAGAACCCCAATATCGTCTCCAGCCCGTCCCTCGTCCAATGTCTTCCGAAACATTTCCACACCGGTGCAGACAGTCTTGAAGGTCGGGCGAATCCCGACGATTTCTACTTCTTCTCCCGTCCTGACGATGCCTCTGTCAACCCTTCCCGTTACCACTGTCCCACGACCGGAGATACTGAAAACGTCGCCAATGGGCATAAGAAAGGGTTTATCCAGAACACGTGCCGGTTCGGGAATATAATTATCTACAGCATCCATAAGTTCCCAGATTGACTTGGCGTCTTCAGAATTGGAATCGTCCGTTTCCAGCGCCTTCAGCGCCGAACCGCGGATGATGGGAATTTCGTCTCCCGGAAACTGGTAATCCTTCAGAAGATCCCGCAGTTCCAGCTCGACTAGGTCGAGAAGCTCGGGATCATCGACAAGATCCACTTTATTCATATAGACCAACACACAGGGGACCTGAACCTGCCTGGCAAGGAGAATGTGTTCTCTGGTCTGGGGCATGGGACCATCGGAGGCGGCCACAACAAGGATGGCGCCATCCATGTGAGCGGCGCCGGTAATCATGTTTTTGATATAATCGGCGTGACCGGGACAGTCAACATGGGCATAATGCCTTTTGTCCGTCTCGTACTCCACATGGCAGATATTGATGGTAACGCCTCTTTCCTTCTCCTCCGGCGCATTATCGATGGAGTCAAAGGGCCTGAATTCGGCAAAGCCTTTCTTGGACAAGTGCTTGGTAATTGCTGCCGTCAATGTCGTTTTACCGTGATCTACGTGACCAATGGTACCGATGTTCAGATGCGGCTTTGTCCTTTCAAATTTTTTCTTACCCATCTCTACTTACCTCCTTCGTCTTTTGAAAAAATCTCTTATATGTTTATGACCCTTTGCTCGTGGACTGACCTATATCAATTCCTGCTTAAAAACGATAGTGGGCAAACGCCTTGTTGGCCTCAGCCATTTTATGAACGGCTTCCCGCTTTTTGATCGCCGCCCCTCTGTTGTTGGCCGCATCGATTAGTTCCGCAGCCAGCTTTTCCTTCATAGTTTTATCCGTCCGCTCCTTGGCGTGGGTTATTAACCATCGGATAGCCAAGGCAACCCTCCGCGAAGGTTGAACCTCTGTGGGAACCTGGTAAGTCGAGCCACCGACTCTCCTCGATTTGACTTCAATCACCGGTTTCACATTATTCAATGCCTTCTCAAAAACATCTACGGGGGATTCTTTAATTCTTTTTTCAATAAGATCAAGCGCCCCATAGAGTATCGACTCAGCAGTGCTTTTCTTTCCCTGCTTCAAAAGATTGTTGACGAACTGGGCCACCATCTTGTTGTGATACTTGGGATCAGGAATGATCTCTCTCTTCGTTACTTCTCGTCTTCTCGGCATGATGATCTAACCCCGTTTAGCTCGGCTTTTTCGCGCCGTATTTGGATCTTCCCTGTTTTCTGCCCTGAACGCCAACCGCATCAAGGGTTCCACGGACAATGTGATAACGTACCCCAGGGAGATCCTTGACTCTGCCCCCCCGGACAAGGACTACCGAGTGCTCCTGAAGGTTGTGACCCACACCCGGGATATAGGAAGTTACCTCGTATCCACTCGTCAGGCGAACCCTGGCCACTTTTCTTAAAGCCGAGTTCGGCTTTTTAGGCGTCGATGTATAGACCCGGACACAGACTCCCCGACGTTGCGGAGAGCCGGCAAGGGCCGGTGTTTTCGTTTTTCCCTCTAACTTGGTCCTTCCTTTCCGGACCAACTGGTTTATCGTGGGCATTGCTCCTCCAAAAAAGCTTCAGCTGTCTCTGCGGACAGGTACGGCAAAGTTTGGTTTATTACCAATAAGATGATTATATGTCAAGCATTTTCTCATCCAAAGTTACTTCCGACTCCCGGCTTTCAAGAACCCCCGGATCTTCAGCAAGCGTTTTTATTCCGAGTTTCCGGTACATGGGCAATCCCGTACCCGCAGGAATAAGGCGTCCCATAATGACGTTTTCCTTCAAACCACGTAGATAATCTGTTTTCCCAGCCAGACTTGCCTCCGTCAGCACCCGCGTGGTCTCCTGGAAGGAAGCGGCGGAAATGAAGCTCTGGGTTGACAGGGATGCCTTGGTAATGCCCAGCAGAATGGGTTTACCGACTGCCGGTCTTCCCCCATCCGCAGCGACGCGGCCATTCTCTTCCTGAAATCGATGACGCTCCACTTGTTCATCAGCAATGAAAGTGGTGTCCCCCGGATCGACGATCTTTATTCTCCTGAGCATCTGGCGGACGATAACTTCCATATGTTTATCATTAATCTTGACGCCCTGGAGCCGGTATACTTCCTGAACCTCATCGACCAGATAACGGGCCAGTTCCTTTTCACCTTTAATCGACAAAAGGTCATGGGGGTTATTAACACCATCCATCAGGGGCTCCCCTTCCTGGACCCGATCGCCTTCCTGAACACTGACATGCTTCCCCTTGGGGATAAGGTATTCCTTATCCTCGCCACTGTCCGGGGTGATGATAACCTTTCGCTTGCCCTTGGCGTCCTTGCCGTAAGACACAACCCCTTTGATTTCACTGATCACGGCGTATTCTTTTGGTTTTCTCGCTTCAAACAGCTCGGCTACCCGCGGAAGACCACCGGTGATGTCCTTGGTCTTGGTCGTCTCCCGGGGAATCTTGGCGATAATATCTCCGGCACTGGCCTGATATCCTTCTGAAACAACGATATTTGCTCCCACGGGCAACAAGTGGCGGGCTACCATAGCCGTTCCGGGAACCTTGGCCGTCCTGCCCTTCTTGTCTTTGATTGAAACCCGGGGTCTCATATCCGTTCCCTTGGATTCAACGACCACCTTACGGGAAAGGCCAGTCACTTCATCGACCTGCTCCTGCATGGTTTTACCTTCAATGATGTCGCCGTACTTGATTATACCGTCGACCTCAGCAAGAATAGGTATGGAGAAGGGATCCCATTCGGCAATCAGCGTCGAAAGCCTTTCCTGCCCTGTTTTCGAATCCTTACCGGGACCGTAAACAATGTCCCCTTCCTTGACCTTCAAATGCGCACCGTAGGGAACAGGATACTTCCCGCGGTTTCGTCCCTGTTCATCAAGGACGTGGATTTCGCCATTACGGTTCATGACGACAAGATCTCCGGTCTGGACCTTGACGGTGGTGAGGTTCACGAACTTGACGGTACCATCATGTCTGGCCTGGAGGGTGGAATGCTCATCAAACTTCGCCGTACCGCCGATATGGAATGTTCTCATGGTCAACTGCGTACCCGGCTCACCGATGGACTGGGCGGCAATAATTCCGACCGCTTCGCCGATGTTGACAATATGACCATGGGCAAGATCCCGGCCATAGCACATAGCACAGGCGCCATGTTTGGATTTGCAGGTGAGAACGGAGCGAATGCTTACCCTTTCGATGCCGGCGCGGTCAATTCTTTCTGCCAAAGCCTCATCGATTGCTTCGTTTGCCTGGACCAGAATTTCCCCAGTAAAAGGGTCACTTATCTCTTCAAGGACAACCCTTCCCAAGACTCGCTCTCCGGCTGTTTCAATTATCTCTCCACCTTCCATAAGGGCGGAGACGTAAATGCCATCGATGGTCCCACAATCCTCTTCCGTAATTATGCAATCCTGGGCGACATCCACAAGCCTTCTCGTTAAATATCCTGAATTGGCTGTCTTCAGCGCCGTATCGGCAAGACCTTTCCGAGCGCCGTGAGTGGAAATAAAGTATTGGAGAACCGTCAGTCCCTCACGGAAATTGGCGGTAATGGGTGTCTCAATGATTTCTCCCGACGGTTTAGCCATGAGTCCGCGCATGCCCGCCAACTGACGGATTTGAACGGCAGACCCCCGCGCTCCGGAATCGGCCATCATGAAGATGGGATTGAAACTGTCGGCCCGCTTCTTTTCCCCGGATGCGGTTGTAATCTCGGTCGTAGCGATACCACCCATCATTTCCGCGGCGATCTTCTCCGTTGCCTGTGCCCAGATATCGATGACCTTATTGTAGCGCTCTCCATCCGTAATCAGGCCGTCCATATACTGCTTCTGAATCTTCAGAACATCCCTGTCAGCCTTCCCCACAATCTCCTTCTTATTGACGGGAACAACCATATTGTGAATCGCAATCGAGGCTCCGGAAGTGGTGGCGTATTTGAATCCCAAGTCCTTAAGACGGTCTGCCAAAAGGACGGTGGTTTTCGCTCCGCATGTCCGGTAGCTGTAGTCGATGAGGTTGGCAAGTTCCTTCTTATTCATTAACTTGTTGACAAGATCAAAAGAGATGTCTTCAGGAATGACCTCATAGAGGATCGTCCGTCCTACCGTAGTTTCCTTCCTCTCTCCGTCAATCCGGACAATAATTCGAGCATGTAGATCCACACTGCCGGCGTCCAATGCCCTCCGCACCTCACCGGGGTCGGAAAACACCATCCCCGTCCCACGCACATCGGCTTTTGCCCGGGTAAGATAATAAATCCCGAGAACGATATCCTGGCTAGGAATAATGATCGGCTTACCGTGTGCTGGAGACAGAATATTGTTCGTGGACATCATCAGTACCCGGGCCTCCGTCTGCGCCTCGATAGACAGGGGGACATGGACGGCCATTTGATCGCCATCAAAATCGGCATTAAATGCCGTACAGACCAAGGGATGGAGCTGGATGGCTTTACCCTCAATTAGGATCGGTTCAAAGGCCTGGACTCCCAAACGGTGCAGCGTGGGAGCACGGTTCAGCATTACCGGGTATTCCCGGACAACCTCATCCAGGGCGTCCCAGACTTCCGATGGCTCGCGTTCCACCATCTTCTTGGCGCTTTTAACGGTCGTCACATAACCCTTTTCCATAAGGCGGTTATAGACAAAGGGCTTGAACAGCTCCAGGGCCATCTGCTTGGGAAGACCGCATTGGTGCAGCCGCAAATCAGGCCCCACGGTGATGACGGAACGACCTGAATAATCCACCCGCTTGCCCAGCAGGTTTTGGCGGAAACGACCCTGCTTTCCCTTGAGCATGTCAGACAGGGAGCGGAGGGGGCGCTTGTTGGTTCCGGTTATCGCCCGTCCCCGGCGTCCGTTATCAAACAGGACGTCTACAGCTTCCTGGAGCATCCGTTTCTCGTTGCGGATAATGATTTCAGGTGCATTGAGCTCCATGAGACGCTTCAGCCTGTTATTACGGTTGATCACCCGCCGGTAGAGATCATTGAGATCTGATGTCGCAAAGCGGCCTCCATCGAGAGGAACGAGGGGACGCAGATCAGGAGGAATGACGGGAAGGACGGTAAGAACCATCCATTCCGGTTTGTTTCCCGATTTCTTCAATGCCTCTACAACCTTAAGCCTTTTGACAAGCTTCTTCTTTTTCGTGTCTGATACGGCTGTCTTCAATTCTTCGCGCAGTTCCGCATCCAGATTGACCAGATTCAATTCTTCGAGCAGCTTTCGGACCGCCTCGGCGCCAATACCCACCTCAAATGCATCTTCACCATACTGCTCTTTGAGTTCATGGACTTCCTCCTCCGACAACAGTTCCTTCTTCTTCAGAGAAGTGCCTTTGGGATCCATGACAATCCACGCTTCAAAGTAAAGGACCTTCTCCAGTTCTTTGAGGGTGAGATCGAGGACATTACCGATCCTGCTGGGCAGGCTCTTCAGGAACCAGATATGCGCTACGGGTGTGGCAAGCTTGATATGCCCCAACCTTTCCCGGCGCACCTTGGACTGAATGACTTCCACCCCGCACTTCTCACAGATAACACCTCGGTGTTTCATCCGCTTGTAGCGGCCGCAGAGACATTCATAGTCCTTAACGGGCCCGAATATCTTGGCACAGAACAATCCGTCCCGCTCAGGTTTGAATGTTCGATAATTGATAGTTTCCGGTTTCTTGACCTCACCGTTGGTATTAGGCCGCGCCGACCAGGAAAGGATCTTTTCCGGTGAAGCAATAGAAATCCGGATCGCATTGAAGCGGATGGGATCCTTCGGTTTTTCAAAGTAGGTGAATACGTCTTCCACGCATGCTCTCCTTAACTTTATTCCTCGATTAGTTCGACGTCCAGGCAAAGGCTCTGGAGTTCCTTGACGAGTACGTTGAAGGACTCCGGCAGGCCCGGTTCCAGACTATGCTCCCCTTTGACTATGGCCTCGTACATTCTCGTTCTACCCGCCACATCGTCCGATTTCACCGTCAGAAATTCCTGGAGGGAATATGCGGCGCCGTAAGCCTCCATTGCCCATACTTCCATCTCACCGAGACGCTGTCCACCGAACTGCGCCTTGCCACCTAAAGGCTGTTGAGTGACGAGGGAGTATGGCCCGATGGAACGGGCATGGATCTTGTTGTCTACCAGGTGATGGAGTTTCAGCATGTAGATCATTCCTACCGTAATCTCCTGGTCAAAGGGTTCTCCTGTCCTGCCATCGTACAGGACCGTCTGGCCCTTCTCAGGAAGATTTGCCACCTTGAGCATGTGACGGATTTCGCTTTCGTCGGCCCCGTCAAAGACGGGTGTTGAAAACGCCACCCCACTTTTCAAGCGGTAAACAAGCCGCTGTATTTCATCGTCAGTAGCAGTGTTTACAAAATTTTCACATTCCTGCGATGCGTAAATCGCCTTTATCTCTTTCTTTACCAGCTCCAGGTTCTGATGTGTTTTCAACATCTGATTTATTTTGTCACCCAAGCCCTTGGCCGCCCATCCCAGATGGGTTTCCAGGATCTGGCCCACATTCATGCGGGAGGGAACACCTAAGGGGTTGAGCACAATATCTACCTGGGTCCCGTCCGTAAAGAATGGCATATCCTCTTCCGGCAGGATGCGGGAAAGAACTCCCTTGTTGCCGTGACGACCCGCCATTTTATCTCCCACGGAGAGCTTTCTCTTGATGGCCACATAGACCTTAACCATCTTTATCACACCGGGAGGCAACTCGTCGCCGGCTTTAAGTTTCTCGACTTTTTCCTTGAAATATAAATCGATAAGCTCAGTCTTCCGGGCCAGATTTTCATGGAGCATGCGGATCTTTTCTTCCGCCTCTTCAGCCTCTACAAGGGCGATATCCTTCCATAGATCGAAGGGGATTTTATCTAAAATCTCACTTGTAATCACATCTCCCTTTTTGAGATAAACTTTCTTCTTCTTTGCATCGGCAAGCTTGGCAGCTGCTTCCTTACCCGTAAGCATCTCCAGGATTCTGAGTCGCACGGAATCGAAAATAATCCGGATTTCATCAGTCCGGTCCTTCTCAATGGAGTTCAGTGCTTCCTCTTCGATTTCCTGGGAGCGATGATCTTTCTCAACCCCCTTACGGGTGAAGATCTTGGCGTCAATAACCGTTCCCTCCACCCCGGGAGGCACCCGGAGGGATGTGTCTCTAACATCACTGGCCTTTTCTCCAAAGATTGCCCGGAGCAACTTTTCTTCCGAGGATAGCTGTGTCTCTCCCTTAGGCGTGATCTTTCCCACCAGGATATCGCCGGGCTTGACGGAAACACCCATCCGAACGATACCGCTTTCGTCAAGGTTCTTCAGCGCCTCTTCCCCCACATTCGGGATATCTCTGGTAATCTCCTCTTTCCCCAGTTTTGTATCCCGGGCCATGGTCTCGAATTCTTCGATATGAATCGAGGTATAGATATCTTCCTTAACCACCCGCTCGCTGACTAATATGGAGTCCTCGTAGTTATAGCCTCCCCAGGACATGAATGCCACCATGACATTCCTTCCCAAGGCCAGTTCGCCATTATCAGTGGCGGGACCGTCGGCAATAATATCACCCCGGTGCACACGATCACCTTTGACGGCAATAGGCTTCTGGTTGAAGCAGGTGTCTTGATTGGAGCGTTGATATTTGATCAGGTTATAGATATCCACCCCGATATCAAGGTTATCATCCTTCGCCCCATCACATTTTACAACGATTCGCGAGGCATCGACACTTTCCACTACCCCATCTCTTTTTGCCGCCACAACGGCGCCGGAATCTCTCGCCACGATCGCTTCCATACCCGTACCGACCAGCGGCACGGCGGGACGCATTAGCGGCACAGCCTGTCGCTGCATGTTTGATCCCATGAGCGCCCGGTTAGCGTCATCGTGTTCAAGGAACGGGATGAGCGTCGCCGCAACACTGACCAGCTGATTGGGGGAAACATCCATATAGTTGATCTCGGCGGGTTCAACGGTGATAAAATCGCCGCCCTTGCGGGCAGAAATCATCTCGCCAATAAACCTTCCCTCCTTATCGAGAGGACGGTCCGCCTGGGCAACAATAAAATTTTCCTCTTCGATGGCCGTCATGTAGCGGACTTCATCCATAACCTGTCCGTCCTTAACAAGACGATAAGGGGTTTCGATAAAGCCGAATTCATTTACCCTCGCATATGTGCTCAGGGAAACAATAAGACCAATGTTAGGCCCTTCCGGCGTCTCTACGGGACAAATCCGCCCGTAGTGAGTAGGGTGGACATCCCGGACTTCAAATCCCGCTCTCTCTCTGGTGAGCCCGCCCGGACCCAGGGCGGAAAGCCTTCGTTTATGGGTAATCTCGGATAAGGGATTGGTCTGGTCCATGAACTGAGACAGCTGAGAGCTGCCAAAAAACTCGTTTACAACGGCCGAGACCGGCTTGGCGTTTACGAGGTCGTGGGGCATCATGGTTTCAATATCCTGGAGGCTCATCTTTTCCTTGATGGCCCTTTCCATTCGGACCAAACCGATTCGATATTGATTCTCAATCAGTTCCCCCACTGATCTCACCCGTCGGTTGCCGAGATGATCAATATCGTCGACACTGAAATCACTGCCGCCGTTCTTCAGATCAATGAGATATTTCACCGCCGCCATGATATCTTCTTTTCTCAGAACCGTAACATCCGTGGGGACATCGAGACGGAGTTTATAATTCATCTTGGCGCGGCCAACATCGGACAGGTCATAGGTTTCCGGTTCAAAAAAGAGGCTCCGGAAAAAGGCGTTGGCCGTCTCAGGCGTAGGTGGATTGCTGGGCCGGAGGCGCCGGTAGATTTCGATTATGGCATCTTCCACGGCTTCGATACGGTCAGCCAGAAGGGTATCACGGATTGACGCATTAGCCCGCTCTTCATCAAGGTGGATAAAACGGACCTGGTTGATGTTATTGGCCCGCAAGAGCTTCAGACCATCCAAGTCAAGTTCTTCGTTACACCCCAGCAACACCTCTCCTGTCTGAGGATCCAGGACGTCCGAGGATAGGATCTTGCCGATGACGTCATTTTCATCAATGGGGATGCGGTTTACCCCCGCCTCAGACATCTTCTTCAACAATACTTTGTTGATTTTTCTTCCTTTTTTTACAATAACTTCTCCAGAGGAGAGATCCTTTATGTCATCAGGGGCCTTTTCACCCATGAGCGCCCCATCGACAGCCATGAAAAACTGGTCCTTATCCAGAAATACCGTTTCAATGCTGTAGAAATAATTCAGGATATACTCCGTTGAGTTACCCATGGCCTTAAGCAGAATTGTAACCGGCATCTTACGTCTGCGGTCGATACGCACGTAAAGAAGATCCTTCGAATCGAATTCCAGATCCAGCCAGGATCCCCGAATGGGAATCACGCGGGCCGAATAAATCAGCTTCCCGCTGGCCAAGGTTTTCCCTTTGTCGTGATCATAGAAGATGCCCGGAGAGCGGTGGAGCTGGCTGACGATGACCCGTTCCGTTCCATTGACGATGAACGTCCCGTTTTCGGTCATCAAAGGAATTTCACCGAAGTAAATTTCCTGCTCCTTGATATTACTGATCTGCTTCTGACCCGTACCCGGATCGACATCAAAGATCAGCAGCCGCACCACGATCTTCAGCGGGGCCGAATAGCTCATCCCCTTCTGAATACACTCCTTGACGTCGTAGCGAAAGCCGCCTATCTTGTAACTAACGAATTCAAGAGAGCATTTTTTGCTGTAGTCAGAAATCGGGAAGACACTCTTAAAGGCCCCCTGAAGACCGAAATTTCCCCGCTTCTCAGGAGGCGTCTCCATCTGGAGAAATTTTTCATATGATTTGACCTGGATATCGATCAAATTGGGAATATCTACGATCTTCTTTATCCGTCCGAAAACTTTTCGAAACTCGCCCATATTATCCTTTCGGTTTCGCGATCTCAATAAGCCGTCCTGGAAGTTACTACTTAACCTCTACGGTACCGCCTACTTCTTCGATCTTCTTCTTTATATCCGCCGCCTCATCCTTTGACACAGCTTCTTTAATAGGTTTTGGCGCACCATCGACAAGGTCTTTGGCTTCTTTCAGTCCCAGCCCTGTAATGGCCCTGACGACCTTAATGACCTGAATTTTCTGGTCGCCAAACCCGGTCAGGATGGCATCGAATTCTGTTTTTTCCTCAACCTGTGCAGCTGCATCACCACCCGCCGGAGCGGCTGCGGCAACCATCATCGGGGCCGCTGCAGAAACACCAAGGCGCTGCTCCAATTCCTTGACCAACTCGGAAAGATCAAGAACCGTCATTTCTTCGATAAATTTTACCACGTCTTCTTTGGTTATCTGACTTGCCATCTTCGCTTCTTCCTTCCTGTATTATAATTTATTGTGCTGATTCTTTTTTCGTACGGTAGGCGTCAAGAACCTGTACCATGCCTCGGGGCACCGCACTCAAGACGCTCACCAAACCTGTTGGAACACCGATGAGTACCGATAGCAGCCTTGACAGGAGCACCTCGCGGCTGGGCAGAGTAGCGACGACGTTAATCTGCTCACTGCTCAACACCTTCCCCGCCAGCATGGCTGCTTTGATCTCCAGTTCGGCATTCTTCTTTGCAAACTCCACAAGCAGCTTGATTGGTTCCACTACTTCCCCGTCTGTCATAATCAGGGCCAACGGCCCTTTGACATACTCATTCATGGCGCTGAAATCAGTCCCCTGCGCGGCTATTCGCAACAAGGTATTCTTGATCACATGAATGTCGGAACCAGACTTACGCAGGGCTACCCGCAAGGCTGTAATACGAGCCACATCCATTCCCGAGTAACCGGCAAGAACCGCAAGCTTAAAATCTTTTAACTTTTCGTGAAGTTCTGCAATAACCTGCTCTTTTTCCTTTCGATCCAATCTTCAACCTCCTTTCGTATATCTATTGTCGCCTGAGTGGCATCTTATCATCCAACAGGCCTCACGTAACCGAAAGTTCCAAAACTGCAGGTAACAGGAAAAAAAGACGATGATGACCAATGTTAATCATGGTTTTTCTCTCGTCTCGGCAGGCCCGTTTGTACCGTTTAAACACCTGTACCTGCTGTCTCAGACTTAGTTAGCAAACAATTGATCTATCTTACTGCGGACTTTATATATTTCTCACATCAAGGGGATCAACCTTAACCCCCGGACCCATGGTAGAAGAAAGGGAAATACTCTTCAGATAGGTTCCCTTACTTGCGGCCGGTTTCAGCTTGATGATGGTTTCAATAACAGCGGCAATGTTCTCCAGAAGTTTATCGGCGCCAAATGAGACCTTTCCCACCGGGGTATGGACAATGCCGGCTTTCTCGACACGAAACTCTACTTTACCTGCCTTGAGTTCCGCCACAGCTTTGGCAACTTCAAATGTTACCGTTCCAACCTTCGGATTGGGCATTAGCCCTCTCGGACCCAGGATTTTTCCCAGTTTTCCGACACTCCCCATCATATCCGGGGTCGCAACCACCCGGTCGAAATCCAGCCAGCCGCCCTTGATTTTTTCGATCAAGTCGTCCGCTCCGGCAAAATCAGCACCAGCCTCGAGGGCTTCTCTCTCTTTGTCCCCCTTCACGAAAGCCAGTACCCGGACCGTTTTCCCCAGACCGTTAGGAAGAACCACGCTGCCCCGGACCATCTGATCAGCATGCTGGGGATTGACGCCCAGCCGCAAGGCGATTTCCACCGTCTCATCGAACTTGGCCCTCGTTGCCCCGATCAAAAGTTCGATTGCTTCCCTTAGCAAATAGCGTTTCCCCGGTTCCACTTTCTCTTTTGCCTCAATAAATGCTTTGCCTTTATTTGTCATGATCAAACCTCAAACAACGTGAGTTTATCCCTCGATCGTAATCCCCATGGAACGCGCCGTGCCTTCGATGACCCTTATGGCGCCCTTCATATCCACAGCATTGAGATCATTGAACTTCTGTTCCGCAATATCCCTGATCTGTCCGGACGTCACCGTCCCCACCTTTTCTTTGTTCGGATTTCCAGACCCCTTGGCTATTTTTGCCGCTTGCTTGATAAGCACCGACGCCGGGGGTGTCTTTGTCACAAACGTGAAGGATCGATCGGCATAAACGGTAATCACCACAGGTATAACCGTGCCCTCCTGGCTCTGGGTCATGGCATTATACGCCTTGCAGAACTCCATGATGTTCACACCATGCTGGCCAAGGGCCGGTCCGATCGGCGGTGAAGGAGTCGCCTTACCTGCCTTGATCTGGAGCTTTATGTTTGCAATTACCTTTTTCGCCATAGTTTTTCACCTTATTTCTGAAGTTTTTAATTCTGGACAACCTGGATAAAATCCAGTTCCACAGGTGTGGATCTTCCAAAAATACTCACGATGACCCGCAGCTTTCCCTTCTCCGGTTTGACTTCATCAATAACGCCGTCAAAATTGGTAAAGGGTCCATCGATGATACGGACATGGTCGCTGACCTCGAACTTGAATTTAGGTTTTGGCTTGAGCGTACCTTCATCGATCCTGGTTCTAAGAACTTCGACGTCCCGGTCTTGAATGGGGGAGGGTTTTTCTTTTCCGCCAATAAAACCGGTTACCTTCGGTGTGTTTTTGACAATGTGCCAGGTCTCGTCATTCAATTCCATCCGCACGAGGATATAACCGGGAAAGAACTTTCGTTTGGATGTCTTTTTCTCTCCGGCAACAAGTTCGACAATATCTTCCTCAGGGATCAGGACATCTGAGAAGTAGTCCTGCTTCCCCGCCGCCTCGATGCGTTCCTTCAGGGAAAGTTTGACCTTATTCTCATAACCCGAATAGGTGTGCACAACGTACCATTTCTGAGCCATGTTCTTATCCCAGCAACAATTTGATTAATTTGGTCAGGCCAAAATCGACGATCCCGAGAAACATAGAAACGATGGCGACCACAACAATCACGATCGAGGTCGAAGCGAAAGTCTGCTTCGGCGTCGGCCAGGTCACCTTTCTCAGTTCCACTTTTGCCTCGGAAAGAAACACCTTGATTTTGTCGATCCAAATCTTGATTTTATCCATCAAGTTTACCATTCAACGAAAAATGGCAGGCCAGGAGGGACTTGAACCCCCAGCATCCGGATTTGGAGTCCGGCGCTCTATCCATTAGAGCTACTGGCCTGTCTGATACTTCAACATGGAGGCTAAAGTAAGACACGAGCTACTTCGTCTCCCTATGGGCCTTATGGGACCGGCAGAACTTACAGAACTTTTTCAGTTCGAGGCGACTCTGCATGGTTCGCTTATTCTTTGTGGTCGTGTAATTCTTCTGTTTACACTCTGTACAAGCCAAGGTAATAATATTTCTCATAATTTTAACCACCTCTATACTTTAAGTGGAGCCCACGACCAGGATTGAACTGGTGACCTCATCCTTACCAAGGATGTGCTCTACCGACTGAGCTACGTGGGCCGATCTTTCCTGATGGAGCGGGAAACGGGATTCGAACCCGCGACCCTCAGCTTGGAAGGCTGACGCTCTAGCCACTGAGCTACTCCCGCATATAATTCTTTCAGGATCGCCGTCTGAAACAATACCCGCTGCGTTAAATAAATGGTGGAGGGGGGAGGATTTGAACCTCCGTAGGCTGAGCCGGCAGATTTACAGTCTGCTCCCTTTGGCCACTCGGGAACCCCTCCATCGGAATTCATTATCATTTATGAAGCTGGCGATGGGACTCGAACCCGCAACCTGCTGATTACAAATCAGCTGCTCTACCTGTTGAGCTACGCCAGCAAAACGCAGTTCGCTAGTTATTCAAAGAGCTTACACAAACAAGGCGTCTCCGGCTAAACTACGCCGAGAATGCGAATTGGGGACTTTAGATTTATTGATTTATTTTGTCAAGTACTTTTTAATGTTATCTGTCTGTGCAGGTGGGTCATGATCATAAATGTCGAGCCATAAATATTTGATATGAGCATCTATTTGGCTATATTTACCTTAGCCATGTCTCCAGAAACTACCCTGCGGGGTGTCATAGACATCGATACCCAGGGCGGCGAGTTTCCCCCGGATGACGTCGGCCTCTTCCCAGCGCCTTTCTTTCCTCATGGCGGCCCGCTCATCCAACAATTTCATGATCTCGACACCAATCGTTTCTTCTTCAAAATGCATGATTCCCAGAACACTGTCCAGCCCGGCCATCACTTCCAAAACATGATCCCTCTCTCTTTGATTGAACTGTTCCCGGGCCAGGGGGACACTCACCTTGTTGATAAAATCGAAGAGGGAAGCAAGGGCGCTGGAGATATTGAGGTCGTCGTCCATGGCGCTTGTGAAACCCTGCTTGACATCGTATATAAACTGATCCGTGTCGGGAAAACCCTCGCCGGGAGCAAAACGGATCAGGCGCTGGATGAAATGATTCAGTTTTCGGACCGTATTTTTGGCCGTTTCCATAGCTCCCCAGGAAAAATTCAATGGTTTTCGGTAGTGGGAACCAAGGAGAAAAAAACGGACCTCCCGACCCTGATAACCTCTACTTTCCAGATCTTCCATGGTCAGGACGTTGCCCAGGGAACGGGACATTTTTTTCCCGTCGATCATCACCAGTTCCGTACTAAGCCAATAGTTGGCCATCCCCTTTCCCGTTGCCGCCTTGCCGATGGCCAGGACATTTTCACAGTGGGGAAAGGTAATGTCGGCGCCGCTGGCATGAATATCAAAAGACTCTCCCAGGTATTTCAAGGAGATGGCAGCACACTCAAGATGCCAGCTTGGCCGGACGCTCCCCCAGCGGGTCTTGAAATACACGCCTTTCTTCAACTCGCTGAGAGTAGATCGTTTCAGCAGGGTGAAGTCCACCGGGCTGTCCTTTTCGTAATCATCCAGATCAATGGTTCGGCCATGCTGAACCTTGCTGAGGTCGACATTGGACAGCTTTCCATAATCACTAAATTTTGAGATATCAAAATAGACGGAACGCAGCTTTTCATAGGCATACCCCTTGCCCACCAGCTTCTCGACCATCCGGATCATATCCTCGACGTGCTCGCTTGCCTTGGGATATACCTCATCACGGATGATACACAACTTATCTATATCCGTGAGGAATGCCTCTGTACATCGGTTAGTGTACGTGGCCAGATCCGTGTTGGTCCGCTCGGCGCCCCGGATAGATCGATCGGCCAGATCAACGATATTGGTCACGTGTTTGACCTTATAGCCCCTGTATTCGAGGTACCTCCGCAGGAGGTCGGACACGACAAACCTCCGGTAGCTGCCGATATGGGGCACGTCGTGGACGGTGGGCCCACAGGAATAAACGCGGACTTCTTCGGGTCGCAGAGGTTTGAAGAAGTCCTTCTGCCGGCTCAGGGTGTTGTAGAGGCGAAGCGTCGTCTCCCGCCGGTCCGCAAACAGGTCCGTGCTGAGATAACGCTCACCGCTGTCGGGAAAGATGACTACGATGATTCCTGTATCCAGCTCGCTGGCCTTCTGGAGGGCAACATGCATAGCCGCGCCGGAACTCATTCCCACCAGCAAGCCCTCTTCCCTGGCAAGGCGTCGGGACATTTCAAAGGCGTCCTCGTCAAGGATGTTGACCTTTTCGTCGAGGCAATTCTTGTCAAATATCCCGGGCCGGTAAGATTCCTTCATATTTTTGAGCCCTTGGATCTTGTGCTGCAGATAGGGTTCGACACCGACGATCTTGACGGCCGGGTTGTATTCCTTGAGTCGCCGGGAAATACCCATAGCCGTTCCCGTCGTCCCCAGGGCAGCCACCACCATAACCACCCTGCCGGCGGTCTGCTGCCATATTTCCTCCGCCGTACCCTCGTAGTGGGCCAGGATGTTGTCGGGGTTGTTGAACTGATCCGTCCCGAAATATTTATCCGGATCCTCCCGCATCATGTGATAGGCCATCTCGATGGCTCCATCAGTGCCAAGGTTGGCCGGGGTAAAGAACAATTCGGCGCCCATGGCCTTCAGGATTTTCTTTCTTTCTTCGCTGGCTGCCTCCGACATGGTCAGACAAAGCCGGTATCCCTTTGCGGCAGCCACCAAGGCCAGACCGATGCCGGTATTGCCGCTGGTCGCTTCCAGGATAATCTTGTCCCTGGTGAGTTCCCCCCGCTTTTCGGCGCCGCTGATCATAGCCATGGCCGCCCGGTCCTTTATTGACCCCCCGGGATTGAAACACTCCATCTTGGCAAAGATCCTGACCCCCGGACTGCTGTGGAGGCGGCAGATCTCCACCAGAGGCGTATTGCCGATTGTTTCAAGAATGCTGGCACAGGAGGGCTTCATCGTATAATTCACCTTGGTTAACTTTGACGACGGAGCAAAAAGCTCCATATGCTGCGTTGCGCTTTGCCTCTAGAACTTTTTGCTCCGTCGTCCAAATCATGACAATTCGCAACGCTGTCAACTGTCAAATTTTGGAACGGGAACTTTTACAAAGGGAACGCCTTCCTCGCGGAGGGTTTCCTCCTCCCTTTCCGTCGTGATGCCACGGATGTTACGTCGATCTTCCTCACCGCGGTGGATCCGGATAGCAACTTCAGCAAACTGCTCACCAACATTGTCAAAATATTTGTCGATCTGCCGATGCAACTGCTCCAGATATTTCAAGGGGGAGATTTCAACATCATTCCGCTTTGCTTCCGGGATCTTATCCTTTCCCAGCAGCGCCACGGAAGCGGGGACAATTTCCATCTCCATGCTTCCGCACACGGGACAAGTGATCAATTTACCGGCCTGCTGTGTTTCAAAGGCCTGCCGGTCGTGGAACCAGCCCTCAAATTTATGCCCACGGTCACAGCGCAAATCATAAATAATCACACATCATCTCCCCAAAAAGAAAAAAATGGGTTTTTGCAAATCCATTGAAAATAACATTGGACTTTTCCCAAGTAATTTTATATTTGACCACCGAGTCGGGATGTGGCCCAGCCTGGTAGGGCACTGCGTTCGGGACGCAGGAGTCGCGCGTTCAAATCGCGCCATCCCGACCATTTTTTTATCAGCCTCCCACCACTGACGCCATTTTGAAAATGGGCAGATACATGGCAATGATCATGCCGCCGACCACGCCGCCCAGAAAAACCATCATAAAAGGTTCCAGAAGGGCCGTCATGGCATCCACGGCCGTATCCACTTCATCATCATAAAAATCGGCAATCTTGGCAAGCATGGTGTCCAGCGCACCCGTAGCCTCCCCAACGGCGATCATCTGCACCACCATCGCCGGGAAAATATCCGTTTCCGCCAGGGGTTCGGCGATGGTTTTTCCTTCAGCGATACTTCTCCTTGTTTCCAGGAGGGCCTTCTCGATGATGACGTTTCCAGCTGTTTTACTGACTATGGTCAATCCCTCCAGGATGGGCACCCCGCTGGACATCATGGTGGACATGGTGCGCGTAAATTTGGCGACGGCAACCTTTCTCAGAAGGTCTCCAAAGACAGGGGCTTTCAGGATTAAACTGTCGAACAGATAGCGGCCGCGCTCGGTGGCCACAAATCGATTGAAGGCAAAAAATGCCAACCCGACTGCGGCAAACATCACGAGGAAATACTTCTGGGTAAAGGCGCTGGCATCGACGAGGAACTGGGTGGGACCGGGCAGCTCCCCCCCCATCCCTTCAAACATCTTCTGAAAAACGGGGATGACCTTGAGAAGCAGAAGGGCGACAACGCCTATGGAAATAACCAAAACGCTGGCGGGATAAGTCATGGCCCCCTTTACCTTGGATTTCAGCTTCATCGCCTTTTCCATGTAACTTGAGAGGCGCTGCAGAATAACATCTAGAATACCGCCGCTTTCACCCGCCGCCACCAGATTCACAAACAGATTGTCGAAGATGTTGGGGTATTTTTTCAGGGCATCCGACAGGGTGGCCCCACCTTCGATGTCTTCCTTGATCGCGGCGATGACCTTGGCAAAGGTCTTGTTCTGTTCCTGCTGGGACAGCAGCTCAAGACATTGTATGAGGGGAAGACCGGCATTGATCATGGTCGCAAAAATACGGGCAAAGACCACGACATTTTTTTCGGTGATCTTCTGTTTCAGAAAGGGAAGGTACTCTTCGAGGCCCTTGGGCTTGGTCTTGATGTTTATGGACCGATAACCCTGACGGCGCAACAAAACCCGGGCGTTCGCCTCATCGGCGGCTTCCAATTCGCCTTTTTTTACCTCACCTCTTTTGGTCGTCCCTTCCCAGACATATACCGGCATATGATCTCCTATCTGGCATTCACGGAATTCGCCATTACCAACAGATCATTCTTCAAGATTTCATGGGATTCGTCAGCCCACGGAAAATTTCGTGCATAACAATCCCTGTCGCTACCGAGACATTAAGAGAGCCTATATTTCCTACCATGGGAATCGATAAAAGGAAATCACATTTTTTTCGGATCAGCTCCCTGAGCCCCTGGCCCTCACTGCCCATGACCAGGGCAATCTTTCCGGCAAAGGCAACCGAATGCAGATCAAGCCCGGCCCCGGCGTCCGTCCCATAGATCCAGAATCCATTTTCCTTTAAGGTATCGATGGTCCGGGACAAATTGGCTACCATTGTCACCGGCATGTGATGCGCCGCACCGGCCGACGCCTTGACAACCGTCGGCGTCACGGAAGCGGAGCGATCCTGGGGAATGATCACCCCGGAAGCTCCAAAACAATGGGCGGTGCGGATAATGGCCCCGAGGTTCTGGGGGTCGGTAATACTGTCAAGAATGACGACTATCTGGCCCTTGATAGTTTCTTGAGCATTTTGAAGCATCTCCTCCAGATCAACGTAGGCATAAGGGCGGATCGCGCCGGCGATCCCCTGATGCACCCCGGCACCGGTCAATCTATCCAGCACCGCCCGCTCGACCTCCACAACGGGAACAGAAAAACGGGAGGCCTCTTCCAGGATTTTAAGGACCTGCTCGCCCTTTCTACCGGAAGTTACAGTGATTCTCAATATTTCCAGAGGGTTGTTTTTAATGGCTTCCCAGAGGGGATTTATCCCGTAAATCAGCGGGGATGATTTTTTCTTGATATCCGGGGCGCTCTTCATCCGCATCACCGTTGCATTACCGTCACGGCTGAGACTTCATGTTGAGACCTCTGGCAATGGCTTCGACGATCAGGTCCGCTTCGGAGGCGGGATCTGTCGCCATGCGTATGGGCCTGCCGACCACAAGATAATCCGCTCCCGCCGCGATGGCTTCTTCCGGGGACAGGGTCCTTTTCTGATCATCCCCGGCAACGGCGCCACTGCCCCTGATACCGGGGGTGACAATCACAAAATCATCTCCACAGGCCTTACGGATGACCCCGATCTCCCGGGGGGAAGCCACTACCCCTGCCAAACCGGCGGCCTGGGCCATGCGGGCAAAATTCGGCACCGCTTCCATCGTTGTCATATGAAACCCTATCTCCCGCAGGTCCTCATCGCTTAGGCTTGTCAGGACCGTCACGGCAATAAGGAGGGGCGCCGGCACACCCAGACGCTCCGCCGCCTGATTTGCCGCCGCCGCCGCCGCAGCCATCATGCTCCGTCCCCCGGCGGCATGGATATTAAACATGGCCACCCCCAGGCCGACAGCCCCCTCGGCAGCTCTCGCTACGGTATTGGGTATATCGTGATATTTCAAATCGAGAAAGACGCGGGCCCCTCGCTCGTGAATCTTGTCGATGAGCGCCGGACCGTAAAGTGTAAAGGCTTCCTTGCCGACTTTAAAGAGACCGACATGCCCCTGCAGACCTTCAACCCACGACAGGACCTCTTCCATCCCGCCGCTGCCGATATCCAGCGCAAAGATCAGACGGTCCTCGGGACGATCATTCCGTGTATTCGTCATCGTCAATAAACTCGGTGTGATCGAGGATCGGGAGGAAATTGTCCTGGGTATATCTCAGGTTCTCCGGATGGGCATAAACAACCTTGCCCGCGGCTATTTCTCTTAGGGCCATGACAATTTCCCGATTGTTCCGTACTTCACCCAAGGGCAGAGGATTCGATCCCTTGATGAGCTGCAGAGCCCGCTGGGATGTGAGTTGCACCAGGGCAAAACGGTTTTTTGCTTCTCGGAGCGAGTCTTCAACAGTAATTCTAGCCATACAGATATTCAACCTCCATTTACAAACTACAAATAATGATTATGCTTCCTTGAGAAAACCATCAACGACATGGCGTTGCCGCTCTCTTCTACACTTTTCCGCCAGATAGATAGCCCGCAGTCTCTCCACCGCGATCTCCAAACGGTCATTGACGATGATATAGTCATACCAGAAAACTTCTTTGATTTCATCTTTTGCTTTTTGAAAGCGTCTTTCCCGGATCTCATCATCTTCAGCCCCGCGCTTCTGCAAACGCTTTTTCAGCTCTTCGAGATCAGGAGGAAGTACAAAAACAAAGACACCGTCAGGATATAATTCCTTGAGCGCCCTGGCCCCACGGGGTTCGACATCCAGGATCAGGTCCTCTCCACGGGATCTGATTTCCTCAACCACCAGCCGCGATGTCCCATAGAGATGGCCATAATTTTCAGCCCATTCCGCAAATTCTCCGTTTTGCACCTTTTCTCTGAACACATCTTCCGTGACAAAATGATAATCCCGGCCGTCAACCTCTCCCGAACGTGGTGGTCTGGTTGTATAGGAGACGGAAAACCTGATATCCGGAAACTGCCGGAATATTGACCTGCAGATGGATGTCTTGCCGGTTCCGGAAGGCGCCGAAATGATTATGACAACAGCATTATTCGACATTCTGGATCTGTTCCCTCACCTTTGCCAGTTCACTTTTGATCTCAATAACCTGACGGGCGGTTTCCCCGTCTCCACTCTTGGACCCGATGGTGTTGATTTCCCGATTCATCTCCTGAATGAGGAAATCCACCTTACGGCCAATGGCTTCTTCCCCGGCGAGGAGTTCCATGAACTGATCTATATGGCTTTCCAGTCGGACCACCTCTTCGGTGATATCACTTTTCTCGGCCAGGATCGCCACCTCCTGGTGAATGCGGCCCTCGTCGATGACCATGCCCTGGGTCAAATCTCTGACCCGGTCACTGAGACGCTGGCGGTATTCGACAACAACTTCCGGCGCCCGCAGGGCAATGATTTGCAGCAATTTTTGAATTTTATCCATGCGGCAGGCAAGATCCCGGCCCAGGGCTCCTCCTTCCGTTGTCCTCATGTCCGTCAACTTATCCATCGCCTCGGCAAGAATCTCCTCCAGCCCCTTCCAGAGAACAGCCACGTCCTCCTCCACTTCCTTCGGCATATACAGATCTCTGAATCCGGACATCATACTCAAAGTCACCTCGTCGGGCAGCTGAAGCTCCTCCTTGATCTGACTGAGGAGTGAGTAATACTGACGGACCAGGGGAAGATTCAACATCAGTGCTTGCGTCCCATCCTGATTAGCTTCATTGTCCATACGGATGGAGACTTCGATTTTACCCCGGAAGAAACGCTCTCCGATCTTCTTCTTGATTTCCGTCTCCAGGGGGAAGAGGGTTGCCGGCATGCGCAGGGAAATTTCCAGATAACGATGGTTCAAGGATTTCATCTCTACCTGCATTCTTTTACCGGCGGTCACCGCTTCTACCCGGCCGAAACCGGTCATACTCTTGATCATGGTTTTTCCTTCCTGATTTTTTTCAACTGCCAGAGGTATTTCTTCCTTATTGTATTGAGCATATCGATGGCCCCCGGGGCAGCGTAGTCGGGATATGTCCAGGGAAGAGTTTGAAAAGACCCGTCACTGTACATCGTCGTCAAGTCGGCATAAATACCGTCCCGAAGGTAGGGCCGGTGGGTATACCCTTTCCCCGTCGCCAGGATCAGATGGGCCGCGGCAATATAGCCCGGATCAATATTGACTTGCCGCAGTCCCCCCCCGGAAAATCGTTTCTCCAGATCATTGGTCCAGTTTTTGATGTCCGGCAGCGTCTCCGGGGTCACATGCCGTTCAAAAGAGACAAATCTACGGACCAGAGCCGGACCCATCTCCTTTTCATAATAATTCGTATAGTCGAAAGGAAGATAAGGACTTAGATAATCCGTCTCCCCGAAACGCTCCATCAGGATTGCGAGGACATGACATATTTTCTCCCGGTCGTTAGCGATAAGGCTCATAACCAGATTAACCGGCGCCGCTGTTTGGGGACAGCTCATAGGGTCTTTTTCAGTTCCTTCCGTGTCACCGTGGCCGTACCCACCTTCCCGACGGCGATGCCCGCCGCCCGGTTGGCAATAAATGCCGCCTCCCGGAAAGTCGCTCCCGAAGCCATAGCCAGAGCGAAAACACCGATGGCTGTGTCGCCGGCGCCGGTGACGTCAAAAACCTCGCGGGCCTCCGAAGAAAATTCCGTATGGCGGATCGACCCGTCCCGCTCAAAAAGGCTCATCCCCTCTTCTCCCCGGGTGATAAGCAGGGCCTTGAAATCGAATTTTTTTATCAGTTCCCGGCCCGCCTTGACAAGGGAGACCCGGTCTACAATTTCGAACCCTACCGCTTTCCCGGCCTCATGATGGTTGGGCGTAACAATGTCAAAGCCCTTGTAGCTGGAAAAGTCCGCTTTCTTGGGATCGACGCAAACCACGACCCCCGATCCGGCGAAGATCCGGCGGATGCCCTGGAGCAGGGGTTCCATGACCACCCCTTTGCTGTAATCGGAAATGACCACCGCTCCCAGTTCAGCACCGATGGTCTCCATGTAACGCATCATTTTGTCAATTGTTTCTTCACTTATGGGCGAGCGGCTTTCCCGATCGAAACGGACGACCTGCTGACCATGAGCCACAATACGCGTTTTCAGTGTCGTGGGACGATGGTCCTCACGAATAATGCCTGCCGTCGCGATTTGCTTATGCTGCAGTTCCGTCAATAAACGGTCCCCCGCTTCATCGTTTCCGATCACTCCCACCCCGTAAACTTTACCTTCCATGGCATGAATGTTGTTCATGACATTTGCCGAACCACCCAGCAACATATGGTCGGAATGAACGTCCACGACGGGAACGGGAGCCTCCGGAGAAATCCTTGCTACCCGCCCCCGGATGAAGTGGTCCAGCATGATATCCCCGACGACCATGACCCTGGCATGGGCAAATTGATCCATGATTTCAAGGATTCGCTTGCGGGTAAACAGGCGGCTCATAAACGGTCGATACTCCTTGGTCGAAATAATTTCCCTAAAGTAATCGGATTACTTATTGTAAGAATAGTCATTTTGTCAATAATTAAATTGTAGCCTTGTTGTTTTTGGATTTGTAACATCCATTTTCCCATAATCCATTTACCCATAATTGACGGAAGTTAAAAAGTATGCAAGGCTATCATAAAATAATCGTAAATAGGAAATCTTTACTCAAAGGAGGGGAAAACATGAAACTGGGGCAAAGAATTTTGATGTCCGTCGTGATCGGATTTGCATTCATATCATCTGCAGGGGCCGCTGAGGATATGCCATTTTCAGGATTTTTAGGTAATCCGACCGTTTATGAGCTGTTGGAACCAGGACCAATGGGCAGGGCCAAGCGGCTCTGGGTTAAGAAGGAAGTCCAGCCAAAAAAATACTCCAAGATCATGGTGGACAGCGTCACCTTCTTCCTAGGCGAAGGCGCCGACTACAAAGGCATTGATCCCCAAGAGATGAAGGAAATGGCCGATGCCTTCGACAAGAATATATTGGATGCCTTAAAGGGTAAGTACCAAATTGTATCCGAGCCTGGTCCCGATGTAGTGCGGATTCGTATCGCCATCACAAATATCCAGCCAAGCAGACCTGGGGTAAGCGTTGTCACATCTGTCCTTCCCGCCGGGTTGGGTATCAGTCTCGTCAAGAAGGGCGTAACCGGCGGTTGGGCCGGTAGCGGTCAAACGTGTATCGAGTATATGGCCGTTGACACCATGACTAACGAAATTATCGTCCTGGGAATGGATCAGCAAAAGGCGGCCTTCGAGCAGCGGTTTACGAAATGGGGTTCGGCCGGCGATGCCTTCAAGTTCTGGTCTGAAAAAATTGTAGAGAATTTAGACAAGCATAGCGGCATACTAAGAGAACCCGTCAAATAGTTTGCATATAAATTCATTACCGGAAAGATCTTGTCATGTTAAACAAAAACCGAGCAGCCTTTAGCATAGCCGTAACCTTCATCCTCCTCAATATTAATATCGCCTTTGCCGGGCCAATAGAAGACTGCAAGGAATACTCCCGGATGGGCATGCCCAGCAAACAAGGAGAGCTACTGTGCCGGAAGGGGTTCCTCTTGGCCTATAGTTCCAAATATAAGACCCCGATTTGGGTTATTGAACATCTGACCGCAGAAAAGGCCCAAGGAAACCTTTCCATAAGCAAGAAATTCCAGCCAGACCCGGATTTGAAAAAAGGTGAGCGGGCTGAACTTGATGATTATAAAAATAGCGGTTATAATAGAGGTCAAATGGCCCCTGTCGCCAATATGAAATGGAATCAGCAGGCAATGGATGAGAGCTTATATTTGTCAAACGTGGTTCCCTGGGTGGGCGAAAGGAGAAACCACGGGATATTGAAGAGCATTGAAGAACGTGTCCGGGATTTGGCGATTAACAGGGGGGCGCTTTACATCTTCACAGGGCCGATATATGAGGACGGCATTATAAAGACGATTGGCAGCAATAAGGTGGCGGTACCTACGCATATCTTCAAGGTCATATATGATCCATACAAAGTGGAAGCCATCGCCTTCATAATGCCGAATGAAGAGCCCAGCACGGCGAACATGCATACATATCTTGTTACAATAAGAGATATTGAAAGAAAGACCGGCCTAAATTTCCTGTCAAATTTGAATGAAAATTTTCGGACTGTTATCGAAAACAAGAAAGCTCAGGTGATTTGGTGGGAAGATCTTCATAAGTAGACCCTTCGGACGTTCCCTGTCACACCACCGGCGTACGGTTTACGCGCCTTATCAAAAGATAATATATTGTCTTGACATTAAATAGATTTTGTATATCGTTCCTCTAATAAACTTCCATGAATAAGCATTGGTACAGTAACTGAAGAGGAGGTACTCTCTTGCATACGAAGGCAAGGGGCAAATTCAATATTTTCATGGGGATTGTGAAGCGGATCAATACCAGCATTGATCTCAACGAAACCCTATCCCTCATCATGGGCGGCGCCAAACAGCTCATGAAATCAGAAGCCAGTTCCCTCATGCTCATTGATCATGAGACCAATGAGCTTTTTTTCAATGTCGCCACAGGTGAAAAAGGCGATATTCTGAAAGAGAAAAGAATCCCTCTGCATAAGGGCATTGCGGGAATTGTTGCCGCTACGGGAGAAAGTCTGATTATCAACCAGGCCGAAAATGATCCACGCCTCTACCGTCATGTGGATCAAATCACAAAATTCTCCACCCGGAATCTGATCTGTGTTCCCCTGGTTGTAGAAGACCATATCATCGGGGTTCTGGAAGTGCTCAACAAAATTAATAAAGACAGCTTCAGCCAGGCTGATCTTGAAACACTCAAGTCTTTCTCCGAATTCGCCGCTTTAGCAATCAATCAACGCAATCTTTATCAAAGGATGGAGAATAAGGCCTACGAAACCTCCGTCCTTTATCGTCTCTGTGAAACGATTAATTCATGCGATACCATTGATGACCTCCTCAACGAGAATATTCGCATCGTCTGCGAAGCCCTTCAGTCCGACAGGGTTTCCATCATCGCCAGGGAAGGCGATGCCTTTGTCTTCAAGGCTTCCGTAGGCATTCCCCCGAAGGTTCTAAAAAACAGGAAAGTCTCTGTTAACGAGAATGTACTGGAATATATGATTCGCACGGAATCCGGGGTTGTTTCTCCTAATATTCATGAAGATGAGCGTTTTGAGATAAAATCCCCGGCACGCTACAAAAACAATTCTTTTGTGGCAACGCCCTTGAAATTGCGGAGCAAGATCGTCGCTTTCCTCTGTGTGACGGAACGCAAGCGAAAAACTCCTTATCAGCAATGGGATCTGCGTCTTCTCGAAATGATTGCCCAGCAGATAATGGAGAACTATCTTCATTCGCAGCTTACGGAGGAATTCAAAAACAAGCAGAAAATGGAGGCAGAGTTGGCGATCACCGCCCGAATGCAACAGGATATTCTTCCTAAGGAATTTCCTGCCGATGGCCAACTGGACATTGCCGCCTGCACCATCCCCGCGAAAATCGTCGGTGGTGATTTTTATGATTTTCTCCCCCTCGGTCAGGGAAAATACGGCGCCATCATCGCTGATGTTGCCGGTAAAGGAATCCCTGCCGGACTGTTTATGGCCATTTCCCGCAGCACGATCAGAGTTCATTTCGCTCATACCCACAGCCCTGCGAAGATATTGGAATTGGCCAATAAGCATATCTTCGCTGATTCCCGCTCCGGGATGTTCGTCACCTGTTTCTGCTGTATCCTGGATACGCAAAAAAAAGAGATTACCTACGCGAATGCAGGACATTACGTACAATACCTTTTAAAGTCCCGGACCAGGCAGATTGTTTTCCTTCATACGCAGGGGAAACCACTGGGAGTTTTTCCCCAGGAAACATTTCAGGAAAAAAGACTCTCCTACGACCCGGAAGACATCCTTGTCTTATACACCGATGGGGTAACGGAGGCGGTTAATGCCAAGTTTGAAGAGTATGGTGATCGGCGCCTGAAAACGAGAATCCGCAGCGCCAGAGAATCCAGCTCCGAAGGAATCATGAAGCTCATCATCGATGATATTAGCAAACATCAGGGGAATGCCCAACCTTTCGATGACATCACCCTTATGGTCATCACCCTGAAGGATCCCGGAAGGGTCGAGGCAAAGTTGCGGGTAGATAGTCAACTACGGAACGTCAGGGTGATCCTGAATGAGGCAGATCGCATCTTGAAAGAGGTGAATGCCGGCAAGGAACAAGCGTCTGATGTGCTGACATCCATTGACGAGGCCTTTGCAAATATCGTCCACCATGGTTACGAAAACCGCCCGGATGGGATTGTCGACATTGACATGGCCATGGAAGGGAATGTCTTTCGCATCACATTCACGGATGAAGCAGAACAGGGCGTCCCGCCGCCCCTTCCACCCACGTTGGGAAGGGCATTGCTTGATAATAAAGGGAATCTCGGTATTGGCAGGTATTTGATTCACAATCTGATGGACGATGTTCAGTATGAGCGGACCGGAATCCAAAACCACTTGACCATAAAAAAGAAGATCACATAGGGGGGAATATGGATCTACAGGCCAAGGATTGCAACGACGTCAAAATTTTCATGTTTGAAGGCAGGCTGGATATCAGCCGGTGTACGGAAGTGGAGGCGGAGCTTTACCGTGCCATAGATTGCGGCAATTTCAAACTGATCCTGGATTTGGCGAATATTGACTGTCTCAGTTCCAGCGGGCTCAGGATCTTCATCGCCGTCATGAAGAAGTTGAAAGAAAAAAATGGCCGCTTGGGGTTGTGCAGTATGCCGCCGCATGTCTTCAAAGTGTTCAAAGTTGTTGATCTAGATAAAGTTTTTGAAATTTACGACAGCACCGATCATGCAATTGCATGTTTTCAAGAATCAGCATGAGACAGGGAACCGGCACGACCCCTCATGTAGTGCCAGAAAATGAGACGTGCCACGCTTAAAGGGTCGTCCAGCCCTCCTCGGCCTCCCGCATTGCATATGCAGGATTGCCGATAGGCCGGGAAGCGAGCGAGATTTCAGTAATCATATGTTTTTATAACGAACGAGGAGAGTCATTCAATTATCTCCTGACTTAAAGTCTTGATCGGAGTCCGATCAACTTTAACTATTTGATATTATTAAGCTAAATCTGACACCTATGCAGCACTAGGCGTTCGGGCTTTTTTCATAAAATATCGTAATGAATTAAAGATGTTGGCAAAAATCATGGTTCAGGTCGATCAGCATGGTTTTGCGGCTATCTGCAGCTTGTACAGTTTGCCTTTTCCGTCACGGTCTGGATGATGTAATGACCTCTCCCATACCGATTATACCGCCGGCGTTTACGTCGGCTGCCGCGATAACTGCTTGTGTCAGTTCCTCAGCTGATTTCCTACAAGACCCGGACACACAAAGATTGCCCATAATGATTACTCTCGAAACGCCTCTTCGCGCTTCTTGTAAAACATCGGGAGGCTTGCGGCAACAATCGCGAGCACGCCCAGGGCGAGCAGAGTCGCACTGATCGGACGCTGCAGGAAGATCATGGGATCACCGCGCGAAAGCAGCAGGGCTCGGCGCATATACTCCTCCATCAACGGGCCGAGAATGAACGCAAGCAGCATGGGCGCGGGCTCGCAGTCCAGTTTGACAAATACATACCCGAGCAGGCCGAACAAGGCCATGAGATGAATATCAAACTCGGTGTTGTTAAGACTGAAGACGCCGACCCCGCAAAAAACCAGGATAGCTGGAAACAGGTATTGATACGGTACGCTCACCATACGCACCCACATGCCGATCAGGGGCAGGTTGAGGATGATGAGGAAGAGATTGCCGATCCACATGGAAACGACAATCCCCCAAAACAGCGCGGGCTGTTCGGTAATGACCGAGGGTCCGGGCTGGATGCCCTGGATAATCATCGCACCGATCATGAGCGCCATTACCGGGTTCGAGGGAATGCCCAAGGTGAGCATCGGGATGAACGAGGTCTGAGCACCGGCATTGTTCGCGGATTCCGGTGCAGCGACGCCTTCGATCGCCCCTGTTCCGAATTCCTTTCCATGTTTCGAGACTTTCTTTTCTATGGCATAGGCTGCAAATGCTCCCAGGATGGAACCGCTGCCGGGAAGGATGCCGAGAGCCGAGCCGATCGCGGTCCCCCGCAGAATGGGAGCTATCATGCGCTTCCAATCCTCCCTGGTAGGCATCAGACTGGTGATTTTGCTCACGACCGTCGAGCAGACGTCCTCTTGCTCCAGATTACGGATGATCTCCGCGATACCGAACATGCCCATGGCAACCACCACAAATCCGATTCCGTCGGCAAGTTGAGGGATTCCAAAAGTAAACCGTTGCGCACCGGTATTAACATCCGTTCCGACCAGTCCCAGAAGCAATCCCAGGACGACCATGCCTATGGCATGCAGCAGTGATCCCCTTGAAAGGACGATTGCGGCGAGAAGGCCAAGAACGATGAGGGAAAAAAATTCGGCCGGCCCGAACTTGAGGGCAATCGCGGCCATCGGCGAGGCAAACAGCGCAATGAGAAGCGTAGCGACCGTACCGGCGAAAAAGGAGCCGACTGCGGCGGTAGTCAGGGCCACGCCGGCGCGGCCCTTCAGTGCCATCTGATATCCGTCCAGTGTCGTAACGACCGAAGAGGCTTCGCCCGGCACATTGACCAGGATGGATGTTGTTGAGCCACCGTATTGCGAGCCATAGTAAATGCCGGCAAGCATGATAAGGGCAGAGACGGGAGGCAGGGTGAAGGTGACGGGCAGCAGCATGGCAATGGTTGCCGTCGGTCCAAGGCCGGGCAGCACCCCGATCAGGGTCCCAAGAAAAACACCCGCCAGGCAGTAAAATAAGTTGACCGGCGTTAATGCAGTCGAAAATCCTAAACCAATGTTAGCAATGAGTTCCATAAGACCTCAACGAACTTCGAATCTCAAAAACAAAAATCAGTAACTCCAGGATAGATGCGTATGCATCACGGCACATCATTGACCAAACCATGATCCCAGGATCGGAAGCGGCACTCCCAGACCTTTCTGAAAGATCAAGATACAAAACACCGTCAGCCCCGCTGCCAAAACAAGCACGTATTGCCAGTGAAACCGGATGCTCGCATAGGAGCTGACGATTACAAGGACAGGCAACGCGATAATCAATCCGGCGCCGCGGACGATAAATCCGAACAAAATGATCGATATGGTGATCAGAATGAGTCCTTTGAATGCAAGGGCGCCGACAGGGCTGCCCGGCTTCAGAAACGAGCGGACGAGGGAAACGAGACCTATCAATATCAGCATGATGCTGAGAATGGCCGGGAAATAGGCAGGCCCCATCTTAACCGCTGTACCCATGCCGTAGTCTCTGCTGATGAAGATGGCCGCACACCCGAATGCGACATAGATGACGCCGGTCCAGAAGTCTTTCACATTACGTATGAGCTGGCTCATCAAAAGCTTCTCCTTAGGTCGGGAAGATGTCAATCAGCAAAAACACCGGCCTTCTTGATGATGGGTCCCCATTTGTCAATCTCAGATTTGAGATGTCCACGAAGCGCCTCGGGAGTAGCACGATTCTGGGCCACGGGCTCAGCGCTCAGATCGGCATATCGCTTCTTCAAGGTGGGATCCTTCAGTGCCTCCTGCAGGGCCTTCGATAGTTTGTTAATGATGGGCTTCGGCGTACCCTTCGGCGCATACAGGGCATGCCAGACGGATATGACAAAGTTCGGCAGGCCGGCTTCATTCATCGTCGGGACATCGGGCAGAGAAGCGGTTCTTTTTTTCATGGTTACGCCATAGACCTTGATTTTTCCTGATTTGATATGGCTGGTGGTGTTGGTGGTCTGGTCGCACATGAAGTCCACCTGGCCGCCGAGAAGGTCGTTCATGGCCGGACCCGTTCCCTTATAGGGGATGGTGGTAAATTCTGTCTGGAGCGCCGTCATAAAAAGGATGCCGCACAGGTGCGAGGCAGAGCCAACTCCTGCGTTGGCCAGGTTGACCTTGTCCTTGTTGGCCTTCACGTACGCGAGCAGTTCCTTGAGATTCTTGGCCGGGAAATCCTTCTTTGCCACCAGCGTCATTGCCCCATCGTTGATCAATCCGATCGGCTCGAAGTCGCGGATCGGATCATACGGCAACTTGCGATAGAGAGCCGGTGCGGTGGAATGACCGATATGGTGCACAAAAAGCGTATAGCCGTCAGGCCGCGCTTGCGCCGCCCGTGCGGCCCCGATGGTACCTCCGGCTCCGCCCACATTCTCTACAATGATCTGGTTCTTCAGCGACTGGCTCATGGCCTGGGCAAGCAGGCGGGCGACAGTGTCCGAGGGCCCGCCGGCAGAGAACGGTACAATGATGGTAATTACTTTTGAGGGATATTGATCCTTGTCTGCTGCAAACGACGGCATGGAAACAGCAAGAGCGAGGAGTGCAACACAGCTCAGACTTAACAGTTTTTTCATCAGTTTTTCCTCCTTTTCCTGAATGGGCTTACATACACATGTGGCACGGCACACCGCAACCGGCCTGCCAACTCTACCTCAACAAGCATAAAATAGAGGCGGAGTTGGCGATTACCGCCCGCTTCCGGGCTGAAACCGTTAGAAAAGATCCGCCAGCGGGGTCCGGAAAAAGGTCTCCAGGGGGAGACCTGCCGGTCCGATCACATGCCTCCGCTGCACTGGATAGAGGCGGCAAAAGAGCTCCAGTCCCGATGCTGTTTGCTTCCTCCGATCTGTTACCACCTCCAGGGCGGCCAATTCCTTTCCTCTGACCAGGACAAAGTCCACTTCCCGATTCTGACCCGCCCAATAATAGACGGAAATATCGGTCCCCGCCGCCATGTGGATGCAATGGGCGCCCACCGCTGTTTCCACGACCCGCCCCCAGAGGTCCGGGTCGGTCCGGGCCAGCTCGAAATCCTGATCCGCCCGGGCGGTGATGAGGGCCGTATTCAGGGCGAGGAGTTTGGGACTGGAGGACCTTTGACGGTCGTTTCCTTCGTCCCCGGGGCCGGTGTATTTAGGCAGCCCCGCCGCGAGTCCCGCCCCCCGGAGCAAACGCAGATAATGGGCCAGGGTCGTCGTATTGCCGGCCTCGGGCAGGCGGGCGAGGAGGTTGCGATAAGAGAGGATCTGACAGGAATTGTCGCAGGCGATGGCCAGCAGATCGTGGAGAAGGGCCGGCTTGTCCACCCGCGCCATCTGCAGGATGTCCCGGGAAATAGAAGTTTCCACAAGCAAATCGTTAATATAGCGAATCCAGCGATTGGGGCTCTTAATGAAATCCGCCGCCTCGGGATAGCCGCCGTAATAGAGGTATTGATTCAGATTCATCCGGAAACTCGCCGCCATTTCCGGAAAAAGCCCCGGTGTGACGGGGATCAGCTCAAAGCGGCCCGCCAGATGTTCCGTAAGCCCCCGCTCCAGCTGCAGCGACGAAGAACCGACGATGAGGACGTGAAGGTTCATGCCGGTAGCGGTATCTTCGTCCCACAGGCGCTGCACCGTCTCCGCCCAACCGGGAATCCGCTGGATCTCGTCGATCACCAGGAGGCCCCGGTTGCGGATCCGGTTCAGTACCACTTTGGCCCGCCCGTTGCGCCACTGGGCCTCCAGCCAGAGAAGGTCTTTCCCCGTCCGCCGGTCTTCCGTCGTGACGTTCCACTTGGGAAGTTGTATCTCATCGAGAAGCTTGCGGACGAGGGTGGTCTTCCCCGTTTCCCGAGGACCGCTCAGCACCTGGAGAAAGCACCGCGGCCCCCGGAACCGCTCCAGGAGCAATCTATATGCTTGATCTTTATACATTTTATCCCTTTAAGCAATTGCGCCCGTGATCTTGAGCAATAATACTCAATCTATTGAGCAAAGTCAAGAACCGTTTTACTTGTTTCTCGCGCCCAAACACCCGCCCGCGCCGGATCAAGCGACACTGCCCACGACTATTTAGTAAATATATTTAGGTAGTTGAAATTGTTTAGGCGGAATTGCCGACCATCATTTTCTGGCTATCTTGGCCCCGATCGCCGCCATAAATGCTCTGGCTCAGTTCCCGTCAGCGGACCGGAATCCAGGGGTTTTTTGAGGGAAAATTTTATAAGCGTCGTTTATTTCTTTATTATATCAAACAATTAGACCATTACGCGGCGCGTCATCCTTTTTCGGCCCCCCTCAGCGGACAATACACCCGGTTTGGGGCTTCGGCTTCGACTGGATACTATCCGGCAGCGTAAAGGTCAGACCCGGATTAGCCGGCAGGATGACCGGTTTCGTCTGCGTATCCCGCACATAGGCAAATTGCCCGGCGTTGACGCTCTGGGTTCCGGCGCTGTTGCTGACCGTAATATTTCCCTCCGGAACAAACAGGTAAAGACCTTTGCTGATGCCCCCAGTGTCCAAATCAGAAATCCTGATTTCAAAGATGGTCCCCCGGATTCCCACGACGGCGACCGGCGTGGTCATCCGATAATTGTCCCCATGAAAACGCTTGCCGATCTGTCCCGTAACGGCTCGGAGGCCTCCCTTCACGACGCTGAAGGCGGCTTTATCCTCCTTGGGCCTGGCCTGATCGAAGAAATATTGATCAATTTTGAATTGAGAATTCGGCCTCAGGGTGACCTCGCTATTGTCGGGAAACTTGATGCGGGCATAGGTTTTCTTCTCGGTTATCAGCGTATCCCCAATCTCGACAATGGAATTTACCCCCAGCGTCTTGACGGTTCCATCCGCCTTTTTGGCGAATAGGGGGCCGCTCAGGTGGGTTACGGTGCCCGCCGGACCGGCTGCCATGACCGCCGTGAGGCTCCAGAAAAACCAAAGGGTCGCTATCCAGCTAATTACAGAAAGGTAATTTGACCTTCGGCGCCACTTTTGAGTTGTTGTCCTTTGTACTATTCTTGTCACTATCTTTGTCCTTGTCTTTATCCTTATCCTTTTCCGGCTCTTTCTCTTTTTCTTTCTCCGGTTCTTTTCCCTTATCCTTGTTTTCTTCCGGCTCGTCCTTTTTCGTGGAAGATTTATTGTCCGACGGTGCTGGTGTTGTCTCTTCCTTCTTCTCCGGAGGGGGCGGCTCCGTCTGGGCGTTCTGCTGTTCCACCGTAGTGGTGTTAGTATTGTTCAGGGCAGTGGTGGTGGCATTCTCAGACTGCACCACCGCCTGCTGTTCCTGCTGGGTAGTGGTCGTCGAACTCGTACTAGTCGATGACGAGTCATTACCGTCTGTTGTCGTCGAACCGTTGACCGTCCGGTTGACGTTGCCGCTCGGGGCATCCACAGATGAATTCTGTTCAATCTCGTCGGCCGCCTTCAGGTTGACGTCACCGCTATTTGATTTGACGGGTCCATTGACGGTCAATTTGTCTTCACTTTCGCTCTGGGAAGCCTCCAGGGTAACATCGCGCTCCGCCGTGACGCCGCCGCTGCCGACGGTCAGGGGGCTGTGAGCCGTAATGGTCACGCTGCCTCCGGCGGCCTTGATAGCATTGGCGCCCGTATCCACAGCGCCGGTGTTATCGAGAATGATATCCCCCGAACCGCTGTTCAGAATGCCCTCGGTAACATTAAGGGCGCCGGTATTGGTAATTTCAATGTTGTTACTGCCGCCGGTATTTTTCGCGGTAAGGTTGCTCACTTCGGTTTTCAGAGCATTATGGTGGCCAATGCCGTTTCCCGCCTTGGCGAAAAGCGATCCCCCAGATATACTTGTCGAACCGCCCATGCCGTTGATAATCGCGCCGCCGGAGCTTAAGGTTACGCGCCCCGCCCCTGCCCCCGTACCAGCACTGACAAGCCCGTTCAAAGTTATATCGCCTTCCGTGGTTATCTTAACATTTCCGCTTGTCCCAAGGCCTGCCGTATTAACCGTTCCAATACTCATTCCGGCGCTGTTTGTAAAATCAACCGTCCCGGTGTTTCCTGCCAATGTCTTTACGGCGTTAGCCGCATCCGTCAAGGTGTATGTCCCGCCGGTGCCCAGCAGCTCCAAACCGCTTACCGAAATCGGCGCCGTCTGTGTGACCGTGCCTTGCGAGTCGAGGGTGAAATTGTAACCTGTTCCCGTCACCGGACCGCCCAAACTTATGTTGCCCGTTCCTGCGCTAATCACGGCATTCCCGGGGAGTGTCACCGGGCCGTTGTAGTTCTGGGCGCCGTTCGTTGTGGTTATCTTGCCATTGATTGAATAGGTTGTCCCGCTTGTCGTCTTGAAATTGAAGTTGGGGCTTAACGTCAGGTTAGTGCCGGAAACACTGTAGGGGATGTCGCTGTAAGCGAGACTCCCCTTCGCAGTCCCCATTGTGGTGTTGGACATTGTACCGCCGCCGCTGCCGGCTGTTACGGTGTTGGAACTCATCACAAGATTGCTAATGTCCCCACCGGTCGAGAGATAGACAGAGGCGCTCTTAACACTGCCGTCATTGGCAACATAGGCGAGAAGGGCGCTGCTATTGGGAATGGAATTCAGAGGAAACATCATAGAGTAGTTTCCATTTCCGTCGGTGGATGCCTGGTCGGGAAGCAGCGTCCCATTCACAGCGAAATCAATGGTCTTTCCTCCTGCGGCAACATCGAGCATGCCGGAGACGATTTGTCCGGGGTCGATTACGCCTGTGGTGCTATTGACGTAGGTGACCCGATAGTTGTTGCCGCTGTTACCATCGGAAATATCGGCTGCCGGTGTCAGCGTCTTGTTAGTACCCGCGATCTTGCTGTCATAGACCTCGGTCAACGTAGCCGTATCGCCGCCGGCAAGACTCCCCGAGGTAATCGTCGGCGTAGCCGCGGCGCTGGTGTTTCTGTCATAGCCCTTGGTGTTCGTGGCCGCCGTAATCGTCAGATTGGCCTTGTCGATCACGCCCGTCGTATCAGTTACCGTGGACACATTGTAATTATTGCCGCTGTTGCCATCGTTTAGCGTATATCCGCTCGTAACGGTCAATGTCTTGGCAGTGCCGGCGTGTTTCGTATCATAAGCTTCGGAAAGTCCGGTTAAGGTATCACCGGACTGCAGGCCGGAATAGGTCGGCGTGGCCGCTGCAGATGTATTGCCGTCGTAGGTCTTCGTATTGCTGGCTGCCGTAATCGTCAGATTGGCCTTGTCGATGACGCCTGTCGTGTCAGTTACGGTGGATACATTGTAATTGTTACCGCTGTTGCCGTCGTTTACCGTATAGCCGGTAACGGTCAATGTTTTGCCTGAGCCGGCGTGTTTCGTATCATAAGCTTCGGAAAGACCGGTCAGGGTGTCGCCGGACTGGAGGCCGGAAGCGGTCGGCGTGGCTGCTGCCGTCGTACCGCCGTCGTAGGTTTTCGTATTCGTGGCCGCCGTGATCGTCAGGTTGGCCTTGTTGACGGTCAGCGCGCCATCGTTATAAGTAAAGGCGTAATTACCGGAGGTTCGCCCTGAGGGGGTGATGAGGTAGTTGCCAGCGTTGATCGCCCCCTGGGAGGTCCCGCCGTAGGCAATTTCCCCACCGAGAACCGCCACTGACTCTCCATTTACAAAACCGGTGTAGACGACTCCGTTGCCTCCCGTATATGCTAATCGATTGTAGGTCTTGCTATCTGCATTAGCCGTCACAGAGAGGGGTGCCTTGTTGACGGTCAGCGCGCCGTTGTTATAAGTAAAGGCGTAATTACCGGAGGTCTGCCCTGAGGGGGTTATGAGGTAGTTGCCAGCGTTGATCGCCCCTTGGGAGGTGCCGCCGTAGGCAATTTCCCCAACGAGAACCCCCGCCAATTCTCCGTTTACGAAACCGGTGTAGACGACTCCATTGCCTCCCGTATAAGCCAGTCCATTGTAGGTCTTGCTGTCTGCATTCGCCGTCACGGAGAGGGGTGCCTTGTTGACGGTCAGCGCACCGTCTGCAAAACTGATGTCGTAGCCCTGCTGGTTGGAGTAATAGCCGGACGGGGTGATGACGTAACTACTGGCGCTAGCGTTGATGGCGCTTTGCGAGGTGCCGCTGTAGGCGAGCGTGCCCAGATAGCCCGCGCCGCAACTACCGGTGGAGCAGGTCACGCCATTGCCGCCGCTGTAGACAATTCCATCGTAGGTCTTGATGGCATTGTTGGCGGTGACTGTGGCCGTGGTGAGAAAACTCCTTAGCAGCGGGTATGTATTGCCCTCGTAAATGCGCCAGACGGCAGAGCTACCGCCGGTATTGGCGATGTCCCAGCCGCTATCGCTGAACGTGACTAGTGTCTTCATCTCGGCCGTCGTCATGCCCGTTCCTCCGGCGCTGGACATTTGGCCGGAGGTCCCTTTATCCCAATAACTATTGATAATAGTACCCGTATTACCTTCAGCGGGATCATTGTAGCCCAGCAAGCCGCCCACGTTGGTACCACCACTTACTGCTCCAGAGCTGAAGGAAGTGGCGATGCTGCCACCCCATTGAGACCCTACCAACCCGCCAATTTTAGTCCCCGAACCGGTCACGTTACCGATACTGTACGAATCTGCGATGGTACGAAGCTCATTATACCCCACCAGTCCGCCAATATGATTCGTGCCACTGACCGTACCCGTATTATATGAGTTTGTTATACTACTATTATTATACCCAAACTTGTTAGTGCCAGCTACACCCCCGACATGACCGCCGCCGGTTACAGTTCCGGTATTGTAGGAATGACTAATACTACCAGCATTTTCTCCAACTAGGCCACCAACATTGCTCCAATCACTTAATGTACCAGTTATTGCACCGGTGTTGTAAGAATAACTTATGCTGTTGCCCCACCCGGTTCCAACCATACCAACCAAACCTCCTACCCCCCCCGCATCTGAACCTGTATTGGTCACGGCGCCTGTATTATAGGAATTGTTTATGCTGGCTGCGTCAGTTCCGCAGTTCATAACCCCAACTAAACCACCGACGAAATTGCTATTGCTGCCTTTTACCTCACCTGTATTGTAGGAGTCGCTCATGTTGCCGCTAAAGGACCCAACCAGCCCCCCGATTTGATCTCCTGTCCCTTTTACTATACCCGTATTAGAGACATTTATTATATAACCGCTGCTTCCGAATCTTGTATCGTCGCCTCCGGAACCGATTAATGAGCCAACACTACTTCGACCCGTTATATTGCTGCCTACCAAGCCAACATTGCTGATAGATGCATTAAGCGTACATCCAAAAAGACCAACATTATCAGCCGTTTCGTCATACGCCACTCCTCTATTTATATATAGGTTGTTGATTTTATGACCATTGCCGTTAAAGGCACCTCTAAACTCAGAACTGCTCTGATTATAACCTATTGGTTCAAAACCATAGTATGTGTTTGACGTTAACTGACCATGATATAACGATGAGCTCCAGAGCGATGTTGTGCTCGCATCGATGTCTTGGCGCAGGGCATAGTAGCCAGTTAGGCCCATGCTTTGTAATTCATTTATATCTCCAAGAAGTGTGTAGGAGTTCCCATTAATGGTCAGTGAATCATTAACATCCAGATTCACTGAACCATTAGCTCCGGTGACATATTTACCTGTATTGGTGGTTAGGGTCAAACCGGCCTTGTTGAGGACAGTGCCACTATGGGTAAGGGCGGCATTTATGTTGATGTTGCGGTAAGCGTTTAGAGTAAGATCATAGCCGCTAGTCCAGCTTACGGTATCATTCACAGTGATGTCACCATCGCCGGTCCCGGCCTCAGTGGTTTCAATAGTGACATCGCCTCCGGCCAGATTAGTGCTAAGCTCAGAGCCGGTCATATCACCACCGCTAGCAATTGTAAAATCAGCGGGATCAATGAGCCAGGAGCCTCTACGACCTTTTGGAGCAAGCGTACTCACCCTCGCCGTATTGCCTATGGAGAGCTTATGCCCCGACGTTTCCACGAAGCCGCCGTTGCCGGAAAACAACCCGCCCCGGGCGCTGATCTTCCCCGCAAAGGAAGTGTCTCCGTCCGACCAGACGATTACCTTGCCGCCGTCGCCCGTCTCTGTTGCATCGGCCTTGATGGTTGCATCCTTGCCGACATATGTCGCCTCGGCGTTCTGGACCTCGGGATTCTTCCCCTGATAATCTCCACCGACGAGGACAGTGCCGCCGCCGTTCTTTCCCGAGACATCCACGAGGGCGTTGTCGGTCAGTCCCACCTGTTTGCCCAAGATCTGGACATCGCCGCCCTTGCCCTCGCTTCCCGTGGCGCTGACCGTTCCGGAGATCAGGGTTGTATCAGTTTCACTCTGGATTGTAATCTTCCCACCCGTGGGCCCGCTAGCTGTCGTGATGCTGTCCTTGTCCAGGGTAATACCTTTGGTTGCCTTGAAGATGATCTGACCGTTCTCACCCATGACGGCGCTGTCGGCCTTGACGATACCCTTCTGGTTGATCAGTCCCCCGTAGATCCCTACCCGGCCGCTGTCGGCGATGATCTTCCCAAGATTTAGCACGGAATTCTGCGGGGCGCTGATGGTTACGGCAATGTCCGGATGCATGGAATCCACGAGCTGGACGCTGTGCCCGGCGGCAAGGATCACCTCCCCCTTGGGGGAATTGATGATGCCGGTGTTCTTGATGTCCGGCGCGATGAGATAGACCTGACCGCCTGTCGGGGTGGTGATTGTCCCCTGATTGACGATGCTTCCCGCCTGGAGTCCCGCCGTGAAGTTGTATCGGCCGGCCAGAAAATCCTGATTGCTCAGGTTCAGGGTCGAGGCGATGAGGCCGTTGACGTCGATCCGCGCCCCCGCGCCGAAGATGATGCCGTTGGGATTAATGAGGAATACCCGGCCATTGGACTGCAGGGCGCCGAGGATGGCGGAGGGGTCCTGGCCGATGACGCGGTTCAGGACGGCGCTGCCCCCGCTTTGCTGGACGAAGCGGGTGAGTTCGTTGACGCCGATGGAAAAGCCCTGCCAGTTGATGATGCTGTTGGGGCTGTTGGTGATGGTAAGTTTATTGCCCTGGGTATTGAAGCTGACGTTGCCGTTGACTACCTGAGGGCCGTGGGGGTTGGCGAAGGCCAGAGTGCTGCTGAAAAAGAAAAGCACGATCAGGCAGATGAGTTTACGGCGGAAGGGGGTGATGCCCTTCCTGTGATAGTATGAGTGGCGGCATGTATTTGTTTTAATTGGCAAATCCTCGTTATTTGTCAATGGAGATAATGTCCCCGATGCTTCAAATCAGATGGTCAGGACCATCCGGATATGAAAGCGGCTGTTTCCCCGGTCCCCCGTTAATCCCGGATTCAGCACGTAGCCGTAATCCAGGGCCATCGTGAAATACTTCATGATATCCATCCGAATCCCGAGTCCGGTGCTGGTCAGGGTCATCCGCCCCTGATCCCCCGGTTGGACATTGACACCGGCAACCTGCCCGATGTCATAAAAAACCAGGAGCCGGCAGAGGCTTTTTTGCAAGGGAAGCCATTGGGTTAGATTGGGTGTGTAGAGTTCTCCGCTTCCGAAAATGCCCCGGTCGTTGGAGACCTCCCGTTCCTGGAAACCCCGGACGGATGTCGCTCCCCCCAGGCCGAACTGCTCGCCGGGGATGAGGGCGGAATCGGTATACTGGCCGTTGAAGACAAAACGCAATTGCCAGTCCTCGGGCAGGGCATAGCCAAGGTTGCCGCCATAGCGGAAGATTGTGTAATCGGCCGGGGCGCCGGTGCGGACATTATTGAAGTCGGCGGCCTTTCCTCCATTTAGGACAGCGATATTCTGGTAGAGGGCCATGTTGAAATCAGTAGACACGCCTTTAAATGGAAAGGATCCAATATATGCCAGGCTGAGGGGGTTGACCTTGACACTGGCCCCTAAGGGAATGCCGGATAAATCCACGTTGTTTTGATAGTCCCGGTAATCCACGCCATAGGTGAACTTGTGTTCGTATTGGCTGATCCGCGTCAGGGTCTGGTTATAGCGCCCGCCCAGGACGGTTCCCTTGCCGCTGACATTAAGGTTGGACGTTCCCATGGGCAGACTCCCCGTATCCACGTCCGAATAACCACCGAAAAAATCGACGGAATCGGAAAAGGCGTATATGGGAATATGGTAGCTGGCGCCGTAGATGCTGACCTGCTTTAGGTGATCTGGGCATGTGGTGTACATGGCGGTAAATACATGATCAAGATTGGCGACGTTGGCATGCTGCAGGAGGACGCCCGTCCGGGCATAACCGGTTTGCTGGGTCCCCGTGTTGTCTCCCATGAAGGCGATTTTCCAGGGCTTTTCATCGGTCACCTTCAGGAGGGCATTGATCTCGCTCTCTTTTTCGCCGCCCTGGAGTTGCAGGTTGACCTTCTTGGCAGGATTCTCATTGGCGGTGCGGAGGTTTGTCGAGATCTTGTCGATGTTGGGTGGAAGCCCCTCCTTCAAGGCCGGAACGCTCTTCCGGATATTCTTCTCGTTAAAGTAACGGTTTCCTTCCACTTTTACCGCCCCAATGCTGGTTTCCACAACACGGAACACGACGGTCCCCCGCTCCAGCGCCTGTTCAGGCAGAACCACCTGGACCGACGTATAGCCCCGCTGGTGATATTCTTTTTCCAGGGCATCCAGTGCCTCCTGAACGGTTCCGAAGTCCCGTTCCTTCCCGGTATAGGGGGCAAGGATCTTATCGATCTTGTCAACGGGAAGGATTGTGTTCCCTTCCACACGGTAACGCTGAATCTCAAACCTCAGCACAGTTTCGGGGATGGTTTCAGGAACGGTTTCCGGGACGACATCGGCGGCAGCAAGAACAATCAGCGGCATGATCTTGATACGCCCCGCGAAAACGGCCTGCGGCATGAGGATGAGAACCCCCAGCAGCACGACAAGAAGCAGTCTGCTTGTTACTAATGATATAATAGTATTCCGTTTCCGTTCTGGAAGATTTTCCACAAATTTTTCATCGCTGAGAACGAGATCAATATATTCGTGGAGCCCGTATGGCAGGAATGGAAGAGTTGCCACTGGTAAGAAGAGGATGCCCCCCTGCCGGTGTCTATAAATTGCACTGTTTATATTAGTAATTAACGGAAATTGTCAAGAAAATATTTATGTCCGAAACATTGATAAGGTACAAGCATGTGAGGGCTCAATTCAACAGCTTATCAAAGCAAAAACACACATGAATCTGCTGAGAAAGCATTATTTCCATTGACTTCACGACATATATCCTTTAAATACAAGCCGTTTCGTAATCATAACGTCTTTGATTTTAAGGAAATGCTCTATGCTGCGCTCGGTCTTTCTGGTATCGGCAAGTGTTATAATTACGGCCTTTTTCTCTACCTGTTGCGTTATTTTCTCGCTGCTGGGGGCGTCGGAAAATTCCATCCACAAGATCGCCCGGATCTGGGCGACAACCCTCCTGAAAATATCCAATGTCCAGGTAAGCGTCTACGGAACGGAACATGTCTCCACGGAACAAGCTCAGATCTTTATGTCCAATCATCAGAGCGATTTCGACATCTTGATCGTCCTGGCTTTCTTGCCCGGCCAGTTCCGCTGGCTTGCCAAAAAGGAGCTTTTCCGGATCCCGGTGTTCGGCAAGGCCATGAAAAAGGCGGGTTATGTTGAGATTGACCGGCAGAATCACGAGCGGGCCCTGCAGAATCTCGCGGAGGCCGCCCGGAAGATCCGGGAAGGGAAGTCGGTCATGAGCTTTCCCGAAGGCACCCGGAGCAAGGACGGAACGATCAAGGCCTTCAAGAAGGGGATGTTCCACCTGGCCCTCGAGGCCGGAGTGTCCATCGTTCCCATCACCATCATCGGCGCTGCCGAGATCATGCCCAAGCGGTCCCTGAAGATAAACCCCGGCAAAATCACGATGATCATTGATCAACCGATCGAGGTCGCAGCCTATTCGGAAGAATCCCGCCCGGAACTGATCGAGCGGGTCCGAAGTGTTATCACGGAAAATTTCCACTCATGGCGGTAACCACGGGTCAGATGACAGAAAAACCGACAACCGGCAAAAGAAGGGCTGAAATTATCGGCGTTATCAGTTTTGCCGCCGGGTTGTTTCTCGTCCTTTGCCTCGGGTCATATAATCCCCATGACCCTTCCTTTACGCGCTTTCTCCCCGGGGATGTTGAAGTTCATAACCTCATCGGGACCTTCGGCGCCTACACCGCGGACAGTTTGTTCAGGCTTATCGGACTCTGCGCCTTTTTTCTGCCCGTAGTACTCTTTATCTGCTCTTTCAAGTCCTTTCTGAATGGCGCCTTCCGCATCACCCTGACCCACCTGGGTGGAGCCCTGCTTTTTCTCCTGTCCTTTTCCGGATTGTCCGCCCTCATCGTTAAGCAGGTTTACATCTATCAGATTCCCCTTAGGGCCGGAGGTCTCCTCGGCGAGGCGGTGCATTTTTATCTTACTTACTATTTCAATCTTGCCGGAACTTCCATTCTGCTTCTGCTCATGTTGATTCTGGCCTTCATGCTGATGAGCCATCTGTCCCTTGTTTCCCTCGCCCACGGGTTTCTCGGTCATCTCAAGAGGGGCTGGCAAAAGCTGCAATATCTTTTCTCCGGTCTCCTGGGACGACTCAAACCCACAGTCAAACCAACCCCGGCTTTAATAAAGCCCCCCCGGGAACCGGCGCTGGAAACGCCCCAATCGCTCCGTATCGACGAACCGGCCCCGCCTCTGGACAAGGCGCGCCTTCCCAAGGCTAAACAGACCCATTTTGAGTTTTTCCCGATTCCCGGAACCTTTACCCTGCCGCCACTGGAGCTTCTTGATGAAGTCGAACGGCGGGACACCAGGATGAAGAAGGAAAGCCTCATCGCGAATGCCAGGATTCTGGAAAAGAAGCTTGCCGATTTCGGCGTCGAGGGAAAGGTGGTGGAGGTTCACCCCGGACCGATCATCACCCTTTACGAACTGGAACCGGCGCCGGGGGTAAAAATCAACAGGATCACCAACTTGTCCGATGATCTTGCCCTCGCCTTGAAGGCGATCAGCATCAGGATCATCGCCCCGATCCCCGGCAAGGCCGTGATCGGCATTGAAATTCCCAACATCGAGCGGGAAGCGGTCCATCTCCGGGATGTCCTCGATTCGAACAAATTCAGCGAATCCCGGATCAAACTCCCCATCGCCCTGGGCGTTGACATCATGGGCTCCCCGGTCATCAACGACCTCACCCGCATGCCCCATCTCCTCATCGCCGGCACGACGGGCTCGGGAAAGAGCGTCTCTCTTAACGCCATGATCTGCAGCATTCTTTTCAAGGCTTCTCCCGACGAGGTAAAATTCCTGATGATCGATCCCAAAAGGATCGAACTTTCCGCATATGAAGGCATTCCCCATCTTCTCCACCCCGTCGTCGTCGATCCGAAAAAGGCCGCCCATGTCCTGAAATGGGCGGTGGAAGAAATGGAAAGGCGCTACGCCATCATCAGCGACATCGGCGGAAAAAGTATCGAGGCGTACAACAAGCAGGCGGAAAAGGAAAAAACCCCTCGTCTTCCTTATATTGTTATCATCATTGATGAACTTGCCGACCTCATGCTGGTTGCGCCCAGAAATGTCGAGGAATCATTGGCCCGGATCGCCCAGATGGCGAGGGCGGCGGGCATCCATCTGATTATCGCCACCCAGCGTCCTTCCGTGGATGTCATCACCGGCGTCATCAAGGCCAACTTTCCCACCCGCATCTCCTTTCAGGTCTCCTCCAAGGTCGATTCCCGTACCATCCTCGATCAACTTGGGGCCGAGGCCCTGCTGGGAGCGGGGGACATGCTGTTCATCCCCCCCGGCACCTCAAAGCTGACACGCATTCACGGCGCTTTCGTAGCGGATCGGGAAATCAAACGAGTCGTGGAGTTTCTGGAAAAGCAGGCCAAACCGGATTTCGATCCCTCGCTCACGGAATTCGAAACCTCCCTGGAGAGTCCCGAACGGGAAGCAGAAGCATACGATGAAAAGTACGACGAGGCTGTGGAACTGGTTACCGACCTGCAACAGGCATCCATATCGCTTGTGCAGCGCTACATGAAGATTGGATATAACCGGGCGGCAAGAATTATCGAGCGGATGGAGGTGGATGGAATCGTCGGACCTTCCGACGGCGTCAAACCCCGCAAGGTTCTGGGAAGGAAACTACCGCCCGGCTGAAAGGCGGGATATCAAGTATGAAACACTACCCATGAAAAAGAAAAAGGTACATATCCTCAGCCTGGGCTGCCCCAAGAATCTCGTGGACTCCGAAGTCATGGCGTCCCTCCTGACCTCCCGGGGCTACAAGATCACCAAGTCACCCCAAGAGGCGCATATCCTGATCATCAACACCTGCGCCTTTATTCTTCCCGCCAAGGAGGAGGCGATTGAAACCATTCTCCTCATGGCCGAATACAAGCGCACGGGGGCCTGTGCATATCTCATCGCCACTGGTTGCCTTCCCCAGCGTTACGGCCTCGATCTCGCGCCGACCCTTCCGGAAGTTGATCTTTTCCTCGGGACAGCGGAAGTTCCTAATATTGCCGATCATCTTGACAGATTGGAATCAGCGGCCGGGAACGAGCAAAGGCATTTGCAGAATAGTTCCCCTGCTGAAGGGAGGGAACGAGAAATGGGAGGGAACGAGCACAAGGTAAAAGTCGGCAAACCGACTTTCCTGATGCGGGCCGAACAGACCCGCCTCCTCATGACCCCTGCCCACAGCGCCTACCTCAAGATCGCCGAAGGCTGCGGCAATCGCTGCGCCTACTGTATTATTCCCGACATCCGGGGCCGGGCCCGGAGCAGACCTCCCGCGGACATTCTTACCGAAGCCCGAACCCTTGCCGGACAGGGAGTCAGGGAACTCATCGTCATCGCCCAGGACACGACGGCATACGGCAGTGATCTCCGGGGCCGCCCCAAGTTGACGAACCTCCTTTCGGAACTTGCCGCTGTGGACGGCATCTCCTGGATCCGCCTGCTGTACGCCTATCCCACCAAGATCACCCCGGAGCTGATTCGCTGTCTGGAGGGGGAAAAGAAAATCTGTTCCTACCTGGACATGCCCATCCAGCACATTGACGATGATATTCTCAAGGCCATGCATCGCCATGGCGACAGTCAGGATCTGCGGAAAGTCATCCGGATGGTCCGTGATGAGGGACCGGGGATAGCGATCCGCACCTCCCTCATCGTCGGCTTTCCCGGCGAGACCAGGAGGAAATTTGACCGCCTCGCGGATTTTGTCAGGGAGATGCGCTTTGATCATCTGGGGGTTTTTACCTATTCCCGGGAGGAGGGTACAGCGGCGGCAAATCTTCCCGCCCGCATTTCCGAGGCGGAAAAAAATCGGCGCCGGGACACGCTCATGGAGGAGCAGGCTGCCATTTCCTTTGAGATCCTGCAGCAGAAAGTCGGCGCCCGGGACGAGGTCCTCATCGAAGGGAAGAGCGACCGGCCCGATTATCCTTTCCTCGGACGAAACTCCCGCCAGGCTCCGGAGATCGACGGCGTGACCTACGTCCGGGGAAAACGACTCAAGCCCGGTCAGATCATCCCCGTCCGCATCCAGGCGGCCAATGAATACGATCTCTTTGCCGAAAGAATTGAAGGTCTCGACCCATGAACATTCAGGACGTTTTTAACAGGTATCAGGCAGATCTCCAGAAGGTGGAAGGCTATATGACCGCGGCCCTCCGCTCCGACGTCAGCCTTATCCCCCAGGTCAGCCAGCATCTCATCGGCAGCGGCGGGAAGCGATTTCGTCCCCTCCTGCTCATGGCGTCTGCTTCCCTCTGCGGGTATGAGGGAGAGAGGCGTCAACCCCTGGCCGCCGTAATCGAATTCATTCACACCGCAACCCTGCTCCACGACGATGTGATCGACAACGCCGACATGCGCCGGGGCAAAACATCTGCCAATAATGTCTGGGGGAACGCCGCCAGCGTGCTGGTCGGCGATTTCCTCTATTCCGAAGCCTTCCAGCTCATGGCCGAGCACGGGAACCTGGAGATCATCAAGGTCCTCGCCAGGGCAACCAACCTCATGGCGGAAGGGGAGGTATTTCAACTCGTCAAGCGGGGCGATCCGGAAATTTCGGAAAAAGAGTACCTTTCAATCATCGAGAAGAAAACCTCCCATCTGATTTCTGCGGCCTGTGCCGTGGGCGCTTTGCTGGCCGACGCCCCGGAAGAAAAAGTCGCCGCCCTGAGCCGGTTCGGCCTCAATCTTGGCTTTGCCTTTCAGATTGTCGATGATGCCCTGGACTATACGGCCAAGGAAGAGGAATTCGGGAAGGTTGTCGGGAAGGATCTCGATGAAGGAAAAATGACCCTTCCCCTGATCAGGACTCTCAGCCGCTGCTCGGATGAAGAAAGACAGCGCATCAGGGAGGTTGTCGCTGACCCGGTCCGGGATGAAACCTCCCTCCTTGCGGTTTTTAAGCTCATTCGCCGGGATGACGGCATTGATTATGCCATGAACATGGCCCGCGCCTATATCGACGACGGGAAGAGGGAACTTGCGATCTTTTCAGACCAGACGCCCCTTCGGGACCTCCTGACCCTGGCGGATTACGTCACGGGCAGAAGGATCTAAATTGATTCATCATAAACCCTGGATGGTGACATCACCTAAGGGCGTTTGGTTTCTCCAGAAGGTTACCTTGTAAACACCCTGTTTTTTCAATGAAATAACCTCCGACCGGGTAACCTTGGAGCTGATCCCCTTTCCCTCGAGGATAGCGGTGATGTTATTGTTTTTGGAAACATTAGTTTTAATATCGATGAGTTTTAGCGTTTGACCGGAGCGGTAGTTGATCTTCTCGCCAGGATAGAGGCACCTCTTCTCCCCGTCACCGATCTGAAAGACGGCATATTCCAGGACCGGGTCGCGAAGATCCAAAAACATCTGCCCAAGGACCTGCTCCTTTCTTTCGGCCACGATCTGGTAACGCTGACCGTTGGCGGCAATGGAAAATCGCTTGATCAGGTCCCGGTCGGTCCGGATAATGTATCCGCGGTCTTCGCCCTTGTTCTTCTTCGTATCACCGATAAATCCCTTGAAATTCATGGCAATATCGGCACTTGCTCCGGTAGTCGCCCCGACGTCGACCAATTCGATGGTATCCCCCCGGATGATGTCGAGATGGGCGCCGTTGGGAAGAAATTTCTCCTCCCCATTGACCTTGATGCGAAAAAAGGCAATCTGGGGCTTGTCTGCCGCGGCGGGTCTGCCCGGCGAATCAGTTGCTGCAATACGGATCGGCACTCGCCCGCAGACATAATTGTCCTTCCGCACCGTTATCTGGGTTGCCCGTCCAATCACCACCGGGTTATGAAGATCGTTCATCTTTCCATAACCCTCGATGTCGGCGCTCAGACCGCGTTCATAATTCGCCTCGATGTGGTCTATCTTGATGACGTCCCCGGAATGGACGTTTAGCTGGTCCCGGTTGGACAGGACAACGGGAAGCTGATCGTTGACCTTGACCACGAGATATTTCATCGCCGGCATGGGCAAATTAATACCCGGAACATCAGGCTTGATATCGAAGATGTTCATAAAGGCGTTAACCCCCAGATTGTGGTGGTAAATCCTTGTTTCCAGGGGCAGGGATTTGCTCGTCTCAATCCCGAAGGCGGGGATGCCGCAGGTAAAAAGGGCATAGTACGTCGCCGATCGCCGTTGTTCAGGATGACGGGTTGCCTGGGAGGCGGTGCGGTGATTGTTGAAATGAAAATGATGTTCCGGGTTAGCGATATGGGTGTTTATCTCCCGGATGGCCCGTTTGGCCATGGCCTCCAGACTGACTACATCTCCGGTCTTTGTTTGCCGGTACTGATCCGTATCCGCAATGATCGACTGTCCGAACCGCCCGGGGTTCCGCACGAAGCTCCGCCATTTTTCCGAATAGAAACCGGTTCCGTCATGGAGGTTGAGGAGACAGTCGCTCTGGGCGATGAGCTTTTTCAGAATACCGACGACCTGGTCTTCATAGTTCGTACTTTTTGAATCGGCAAACTTCCTGTTCATATCCTCGTTGACCTGCCGTCGGTTCAGGAGGATGGAGTACCAGTTGGCCCGGGGAACGACAATGAGGTTACCCTGCTTCAGGTTCATGTCGGCATAAAGATCGGCAGACAGGAATCCCCCCGGCTCATCCCCCTGAATGCCGCCAATGATCAGAATGGTTTTCCCCGGGTTTTTTCCCTGAACCCGGTACACGGTCAATTCATGATCGGTCCCGGCAAAATGTCTCTCCACCGAACTCTTGCCCCATGAGGCAGGGGGAAAGGCAGTCAGTAAGAGAACAGTAAGGGAAACGCAATAGAGGATTTTAGTGGCCCATACTTTCACGGATAATCTTCCATTCCCCACCGATTTTAACCAAATCCAGCCGCTTCGCACGGTTGGATTTAATGTTGGAGGCGCTGTATTTCTGGGTGAAGGTGGCAGTGGCCTTCTGACCGTCCGAGGACGTTTTGATATTCTCCACTTTGACGCTGATATTCTTGCTCGTTTTGCGGAGATCCTTCTTGTAAGCGACCCAGCGCGACAGATCCATCCCCCGGTTTCGGAAAGAAGGAGCGTAACAGGACCGGTAAACTTCCATATTTCCCGCTGTCCAGCTCTTTGCCCATTTTTCGACCAGCTGCCGGATATCCTGATCCTTTACCGGTTCAACAGGCTTAACTTTGGGGGGAGCGGGCGCTGGTGCAGGCGGGGGAACGGGTTTGGCGATTTCCTTTGGGGGGGCGGCCACGGACGGCTCACGGGGCACAGGAGCCGGAGTCGGCTTCTTGGCCGCAGGTACGGCGGCTGCCCTTTCCGGCATTGCTGCCACAACCGTCGCCTCACGGGATCGTTTCTGGGGGGCGCCATTATCCACAATCAGCCAACGATTATTGATTCTTTCCAAAAAGAGCCGCACATAACTGCCCTGAAAGGAATCGGCGCTCTGGACGGAGATAACCTGGTTAAAAAGGATCACCGCTTTATCATCGAGGCTGCAGATGGTGATATCCTGCGGTCTGAAATCAAAATGATCGCTCGCGTCCTTAAGATTTCTAGTTTTTTTTACCATAACCTTTCGCGGTGAATTCACCGGGGCTGATTCAGGTGAGTAAAGGTTGTCCAGAATACGCTGATCCCCATTCAGAATAGACTTGGACCACCACATCATGACTCGTTCCAGCTCTTCCCTGTCCTTTGAAGGTCGTTCCATGGGATACCATTTTATGGATTCTTCAATGATGATAGGAGTTTTGCCCAGATATATATACTTTGACAGGGCTTCGATGTCTTTGTTCATCATAACCACACAGCCGTTGGATTGAAAGGGCTGAAGGGATTTATTGGTTCCATGAATCCAGATATTGCTGCCGTTTTTCCCCATCCGTTTGTCCAGCAGATTGGGATAATCCAGGTGAAAGACCATGGTCCCATAAGCCGGGTGCGGCTTGCGCATCTCCTCGAATTTATTTGCAAAAAATATCCCCCGAGGGGTCTTGGCGTCTTTTTGTTCCAATTTCTCACCGGGAGTCTTCCCGGTGGAGCAGGGGGCGTCGAAGATCATAACGACGTTTCCTCCCCTGTTCTGGAGTACATAAACCCGCTGCAGGCGCTTATCGATGAAAACGGCATATCCCGACGACAGCTTCAAAAGCGCTTCGGGAACTGGGGCAGCCAGCGCCGGCGGTTGAGAAAAGAGAGAGAAGGCAATGCCGATGCAAAGAAGGGTTAAAACAAAAGAAGGACAGCTCCTTTTAATATCCATGCTAATTTCTGTGGTTGATCATATGACCAAAAACCTTTGCTCTTTTATTTACAATCGTTTCCATTTTGGTATGGGGGGTCTAACAAAATCCTTGTTAACCTTCAAGGACAAATTTCAATTTCGTCTTTCAATATTTACTTGACATACAAAACCGTTTTTCCTATACTCCGCGCTCCAAAAAGTATTTCCTTTTCAAAATCATATAGTTATGGTCTACAGAAAAGAGACCCCGAGATAATATGGCATCTTCAGAAAACCAATCCCTTGGCGAATATCTTAAAGTCCAGAGAGAATCGAAGACCTTATCCCTAGATGACCTCTCTAAACGGACACAGATAAGCCCGGATATGCTCCTCGCCATAGAAGAAAACCGTTTTGCCTCCTTTTCCCAACCGGATTTTATCCCTGGTTATTTGCAGCTTTACTGCCGCCATCTTGGTATTGATAAAGAGGAAGTGATAAAAAGATACAAATACCAAATGCGAACCCTGAAGGGAGAAAAGCTTGCTCCCAAGAAGAGGCTGTTTCTTTTTTCAGAATATAATTCACCCATCCGATCTGTAGGAACAATGAAGGGGAGAGCCCCGTCAGGGGGAACGCAATTTACCGTCAAACACGCAACATTGATGTTTTTCGCCATTCTTTTCTTCTCCCTGTTTTTCTATCTCCCTTCCGAATACAAGGGACCAGAGAAAATCCACTCCGACACGACGGATATGACGGCGACGAAACAGGCGGTCCAGGTGGTCGCACCAACTCCGGCGCCAGTAGCTAACGTAGCTAACCCCGGGGCGCCGCAGACATCCAAGCTGATTTCGGGCAGTAACGTCTCGCCCGGCATTGCAATGCCACAACAAAACAATGGCGCTCCCGGCGTGTCCTCTCCGCAGTCAACGGTTCCGGAACCGGAGAAAAAGATCAAAGTCATCGGCAATAGCGACAGCAGGCGTTACCACTTACCGGGCATGGTTTACTATGACAAGGTAGCCGCCTATCACCGGGTTGTCTTTTCTTCCGAAGAAGAAGCCATCAGGGCCGGTTACTACAAAGCCCGCCGTTAATCATTTTCCGGTTCTATATCAAAGCGCTATCTTCGTTCGCATCGGCAATCGGCTCCTCGACGCATGAAAAAATACGCCTCCGTCGCCTTAAGCCTTGCCGCCTTGATTTCATCTTTGATTCAGAACCGGAATTAGAACCTTCAAGGACAAATTTCAATCCCCTCGCCCAGTCCCCTTCCCCCGGAAAAGCGATCCTCTTTCAGGGCCAGGGGCAGACAGTCAAGAATATCCTTGGCCGTAATTCCGTCCTCACCCTGTTGGCGTGCTGCCAGATCGCCTGCCACTCCATGGAGATAGACACCTTTTCTGATTGCTTCCGGCCAGGGCATGCCCATGCCGACCATGGCCGCGATGGCGCCGGCAAGGACATCCCCGGAACCGGCAGTCGCCATCCCGGGGTTGCCGGTCATGTTGATAAAAACCTGTCCGTCGGGACAGCCAATCAGGGAATGAGCGCCTTTGAGAACCATAAAGGCCCCCCAGGAGGCGCAGGCCGCCTGCAAAATGTCGATCCGGCGGCGCTGGATCTCCGCCACCGGCTGACCGGTGATTCTTGCCATTTCTCCGGTATGAGGCGTCAACAACGTTGGCAGTGAACGCCCATGAATGAGCGCCGGGTCTCCAGCCACCGCCGTGATCCCGTCGCCATCTATCAAAACCGGCTTCATGATCGCGGGGACCAGCTTCCGGACGAGGTCCTGCGTCTGGGGGTCCAAGGACAGGCCGGGGCCGATGACCACCATATCAACCTTTGCCGACAACTCCATGAGGACGTCAAAATTGTCCGCCGACACCGCCCCGGCCTTCGTTTCCCGGAGCGGAACAAACACGATCTCCCTTCCCTGACCGGCAATAATGGGAACTACCGATGCAGGAGTGGCGAGACGGGCATATCCCCCCCCGGCCTTCAGGAGAGCCATGGCGGAAAAATAGGGGGCCCCCAGATAAGTCGCCGCACCGGCTATAAACAGGACATCCCCCATGCCTCCCTTATGAACATCCCGACCCCGGACGGGAAGAGGTAAATAATCGTTGGTCTGGACCTTCAGACGTTCGTGATTGTACATAACCGGAGGAAAAGAGATATGGGTAACGTAAAGTTTGCCGCATTTTTCATATCCGGGATAAAGGATATTGCCTATCTTGGGAAGACCGAAGGTCACTGTACAGTCTGCCTGGATGGCGGCGCCCATAATTTCTCCCGTATCGCCGTTGACCCCGGAGGGGATATCGAGGCTGAGAACCCATTTGCTTGCCTGATTGACCAGTTCGATCACTTCCCGGTGCAGTCCCCCGACCTCCCGGTCGAGTCCCGTTCCAAAGATGGCGTCCACCACCCCGTCGGCATGGCGGATAACCAGCCCCAGGTCGGCGTCGGCAACCGTTTCCAGGCGCTTAACTTCCAAAGACAGAGGGGACAACATATCCAGGTTGGTCTTGGCCGCCCCCTGGAAGCGTCCAGGATCTCCCAGGATATAAACCTTCGGGATTCCCCCGTTGGAAAGAATTTTCCTGGCTACGACGAATCCGTCGCCCCCGTTGTTTCCGATCCCGCATAAAATGACATACTTCTTCCCCTTCAGTCCCCGCTCCCCGGCGAGCACAGCGGCGGCCCCCTGACCGGCATTCTCCATAAGAATCCCGGCTGGTATCCGCAAGGATTCCGTGGCATGGCGATCCATCCAGCGCATTTCCTCAACACGGCTGATTTTCATCGTTTTCCTCTCACGAAAAAATCTTTTTCTTTCCATTATATTTTGTTACAATACCACCGTCAAGAGAATAACGGGGTCAGACTTACTTATTGACATTTGAGGTCAAATCAGACCATAGAAGAATGGCTTCGCCGCGGCTCAAAAATCTTTTTCGCTCCTGATTAGTTGGCAAGTCTGGCCCCTTAACCCGACAAGGAGACGCACGATGAGAAAATTTATCACTCCCGCATTCCTGGTTATGATCCTCCTTTGGACCTGTCCCCTTTCCGGGGAAAATTATACTTTGAAAGGGGACATGGATTCGGCGATCCGCTACGAACTCCGGGAACAGGTTACGGCTAATCCGGGGGTAAAAAAAATCATCTTGAGTTTCGTCGTCCCCCAGAGCTTCACCTCACCGACTTACAGCCAGGAGATCAAGGATTTCAGGGTATTATTCAATCCAGAACCCCAGGACCGAGAGGAAAAGAAAGATAAACACGGCAATATGGTGATCACAGCAACCTGGACAAGGGTTCCGAACACCGTGGATGTGAGCCTCTCATGCCAGGCCAAAAGCAGGACTCATCTCACGACCCTTTCAACCGGCGCCCCGTTCCCGGTAAAATCCCTCGGTGCGGAATTTGCCGATTATCTGAAGGCCACCGAACAGGTCCAGGCAAACGAGCCCAAAATCAGGAAGCTTGCCGCCGACCTGACCAGCGGGGTAAAAACAGAATACGATGCAGTGCAGCGGATTGTTTCCTGGGTGGTTGATAACGTCCGTTATGTAACCCCCCCGGTCCGCTACGACGCCATTTATTCGCTGGAATCAGGGAAAGGGAACTGCCAGAATTATTCCCATCTCAGCGCCGCCCTCCTGCGCTCCGTGGGAATTCCGACCCGTATTGTTGTCGGGGTGACCCTGAACGAGCCCTACAATATTGCCTGGCAAAAAGGGATCCTTACTTTCAAGATGGGTCAGGGGCGCCACTCATGGATTGAGGTATGGTTCCCTGATCTTGGCTGGGTCCCCTTCGATCCCCAGAACTCCGTGTTGTTCGTTTCCAATCGCTTCATTCGTCTCGAAGTAGGGGCGGACAACAACGAAACAAAAAACGACGGCCTGATGCGCTGGTCGCAGGTTCAGGAAGCAAGAAAACCCGCCCTTCAGGAAGTCATCAACGCCAGCTTTACCACCGATCAGGTCAAGATCAAGGGAGATCGGGAATCCTACGGACCGAAAAACCTCCTCCTGGCCCCGCAGGTCAAGGCCCAGTTCCAACAGATCGCCATCATACCACCGCCCCCGCCTCCACCCCCGCCAAAAGATCCGGGCAAGCTGCGTTACAATGTTCCCTTCCTCTACGGGAACCTCGACTATCCCGAGGACGTCGATTTTGCTTTCCCCAGATCGGTTAAAGCAGAGGGTGCGGGCCAGTTCGAGATGCAGAATAATTTCCTTGTGGAAACGGCGGAGTACGTAACCACCCAACGCACCCAGTACGCCCAGGTCTTTGTCCTGAAAAAGCCTGTTAAGCTCGCCAAAGTCGGTCTCGCACTACACAATTTCGGCGGCGACGGGATGCTCTGGCTTGACCTCTTCAAGGACGACAAGGGGAAACCGGGAGCCCTCATGGGCACCAGCGCGATGATCGGCGTCGATCAAATCTCCATGAAGCCGGGGTATCGCTGGGTAGATTTCGACTTTGCCAAAGAAAAGATCGACCTCATGCCCGGGTCTTACTGGATCGCCCTGGGCTTCACGGGCAGTCCCATCGTCAACTGGTTTTACACCTACGGGAAACCGGTTGGTCCGGTTTATGGAACACGCTACAAGGGCGTCTTTGATAGCGACTGGAGCGGCGCCCTCAGTTACGAGTTCAATTATCGAATCGCGGGCCTGACGGTAAAATAGAAAGTAGTTCGATCTCGTTCCCACGCTGGTGCGTGGGAACGATTCTAACGTAGCTCCCCCTGAAACCGCTCCAGGAGCAATCTATATGCTTGTTTTTATACATTTTACGTCTTTAAGCAATCACGCCCGTGATTATGAGCAATAATGCTCAACATAGATTCTGGCAAAGGTCTTAAAGATAGCCCCCACCCAACCCAGATTGATGACAGCTTCCAAATCCTGATGGCTGTATAAATATTCTGCGCTGAACTTGTCTCAGGCCGCAAATTTTTCTTGACTATTAAACTTCCTGTCATTATGCTCCCACTTAATTTGATAAATAATTTCCAGGATCAGAGAAACTTGTGAATAATCCTGATGGGCGTCACAGCATCGATAAACAGACTTTCAACCCCGCTCGAGTCACGTCCCCCCGGCTTCCCAAGGCCCTGCCCCGCCCCCATCTTATCAAACGTCTCTGCGACAACGACGACAAACGGGTCCTCGTTGTCATTGGGCAGGCTGCCCAGGGCAAAACAACCTTGGCCTGTCTCTACGCCGAAGCCGCTGGTTCACGCACCTCGTGGATCAATCTGCATCCCGAGGATTCCGACGCCGTCAACCTGTTTCATGTAATCCTCCAGTCCCTCCTCCAAGTTGCCAAAGGAGCGAACGTTGACGACCTTTTCCTCTCCACGTCATCCAGTATGGCCCCCCGGGACAGTAGACATATTTTCCGGGATTGGGCGGATGCCCTGGCAAGCCGGATTCATGAACCTGTCCGGGTGATCCTGGACGGCCTGGATCGGCTGCGGCCTGACGCCTCGGGGTTTCTGTTGCTGCAAGTCCTCCTTGAACATGTCGGCCCGAACTTGCGTTTTCTTTTCCTTTCGCGTGAAATGCCCCCCTTTGACATTTCCCAGCTAAAGATCCGCCAGGAACTGCATCTGCTGGATAACAACGAACTCGCCTTCTCCTTGGAAGAAACGATCGAATTCATCAGAAAAACAAAAAAATTGCCTTTGACTGTCCCGCAGATAAAAAAGATTCACCAGGCCACAGAGGGGTGGATCGGCGGGTTGATCCTGCTGTGCGAACTGTTGATCGGAATACCTGCGGATGGAAGGCCCGCCTACATAGCCGAGGAGATGCCTGCTAGGTACCGTCAGGAGGTCTTTCCTTATTTCGGAAACCAGGTATTCGCCTCTCAACCTGCCACCGTTCAGGAGTTTCTGGTACGGACCTCTATCCTGGATTTTCTTGACGCCGATTATTTACGGGAGTTATTGCCCGGAGAAAACTCCAAGACCATCCTGCGGGATCTCATTCAAAGGAATCTCTTCGTTCAGTCCATAAATGACCGGAAACGGGGTGTCGTATTCAGGTATCACCAGCTTTTCCGGGATTTTCTTCAGGAACGATTCAGGAGCGTCATCGCTCCAGAGGAACAACACGACTTGCACATGAGAGTGGCGTTGCTTTTTGAAAAGCAGGGCGAGCCAGAAGAAGCGATCCGCTATTTCCTAGCCGCCGGGGAATATCCCCGGGCCATTTCGCTCATGGAACGTATAGGTATGGATATGCTGCGGGTCGGTCGTTCTGCCGACGTTTCCCAATGGCTGAAAAAGCTCCCGGAGGAAGCGATCAAGGAAAATCCCTGGCTCCTGATGTATCTCTACCTGGCAAACCGGTTCACCGAAGGAAAAAGCGCCAGCGACCGTCTCCACCGGGCACATCTACTCTTCTCTGAGCAGGAGAATCAGCGGGGACTTCTTCTATCCACGGGCTATCTGATTGAGGCCTACTACTACGGAGGCTTCCACGCGATCCCACTGGAAACCCTTCTTGCCAATGGTGAGGCCCTCCTGAACTCTCCGGGGATTGAACATTATCCCGAAGAGCAGGCCCATCTGTGGCTTCAGATCGGACAGGGCCTCGGTCATGGTAGCGGCCGTCTTCGGGACGCCCTGCAACCCTTTGAAAATGCCCGTTTGAGCGCCCTACGGGCTAAGGATGTGTCCATCCAGATCCAGTCTCTCCTCTACGCCGGATCCACCCTGACCACCTTGGGTGAAATTGCCCAAGCCCGCGAAAAACTTCAGAAGGCCGACGATCTCCTGGCGCGGCACGATTACCCCGAGATGAAGACTATGTCCCTCGTTTACTGGTCATTTTGCCTGGTTATCATAGGAGAATTGTTGAAAGGGGCTTCGCTGATTCAGGAGGCTCTCGGCATGGTGGAACACCATGGTTTTTTCTACCTGTTACCCATAATCAGAAGTTACGAAATGACGATAAAAATTCACCTCGGCCGGCATCAGGAGGCGGCAGAGATCGGCCAGGCGATGATGAAATTTCATGAGTCCGAGGACAACCCCATGCCCCTGGGGATCACCTCCCTTTTTCTGGGGATGAATGCCTACTATCAAGGTGATCTACAGGACGCCGCGGTTCTTGTCGAACGGTCAGGACGTTGGTTGTCCAGCCAGGAAGGAATGGCGGGCGGCCACTTGTATATTCAAAAGCTTATGTCCGGGCATATCGCCCGCCACCAAGGAGACTATGAACAGGCAGAAGAGTCATATGCGGCCGTCCACGATTGGGCGGCACAAATGGCGCAACAGTTTATTCTGGCCGATTACGGTATTGCCATGTCCCTCCTGAATTGGCATCAGGGACGGAAAATCGTGGCCAGAGAACATTTGCACAAGGCCATCCGGATAGCCGTCAGGCATAATTATGTTTTTTTCCCTTTATTGCATCCACAACTGGATCTGCTCCCGGCCTGCCTTCTGGCCCTCGAACTGGAAGACGAGGACATCCGGGAGTATGCAGCGCGCCTCATCAGCACCCGTCTGGCCCCCTGGGCGAGACCGGAACTGGAGTGTCTCAGCGGGCATCCCGATAAAAAGGTCCAACGGCGGGCACTGGAAATCCGGCAGCAGCTTCACCGCAGCAAACGCCCCATCATCCGCATCGAGACTTTCGGACGTTTCCGGGTCTATCGTAACGGAACTCCCATCGACGATGACGAGTGGGGAGGCTCGACACCAAAGCAGTTGCTGAAGGCCCTCATCACCCGCAGCGCGGACGGCGTCCAACGGGACTTGCTTATGGATGATCTCTGGCCCGAAACATCAGCCCGGACGGGGAACCAGAATTTCAAGGTCACCCTCCACCGCCTCCGCCGAGTCCTGGAACCGGATGCCGACGCCGCCCTTGGTTTTTCCTACGTTATTTTGAAGGACAACGCCCTGTCCCTGGATAAAACCCTCTGCCAGATGGACGTCGAAATTTTCCTCGACCGACGCCGCCAGGGAGAGGCAGCGGAAAAGACGGGAGATACCGACAAAGCCTTAACGATTTACAGCGAGGCCAACGACCTCTACAGGGGAGACTTTCTCGGCGACGATCCCTATCTGCCCTGGGCGTCGGAAAGAAGGAATTTCCTGAGGCAATGCCATACCTCAACCTTCCTCCGAATGGCTGAACTTAACGAGGCGAAGGGACGTCTAAAAAAATCCATCGCCTGTTACCACCGGATCATCGAAGCCGATCCAATCCACGAGGAATCCTACCGTAAGCTTATGCAGCTTTACACTCGCTGCGGGATGGGTAGTGCCGCTCTCAAGATTTACGAGCACTGCAGAAAAACCCTCCGGGCAAATCTGGACACGGAACCCGGCGAGGTAACCAATGCCATTTACCGGAAGCTCCTGAAGTCTGCCTGACATCCATCTAAAATGCACATGAACTATTAAACTTTTTCACCTACCCCACCGTATTGTCCGATGAGGATGCAAAAAACTTTTTCTTACGAACATTCTTTCCGGCAATGGCTCCCCAGTTTAATATCTAATAATATCTATTGCTTATAAATGTTATTTTTTTAAACCCGCCCCCGTCCAGTAACCATTTTTTAACCTTTCCTATGCTACTTCTCCCCCGCAGGCAGGTGAACGGCGCTTTCACCTCCTGACAAGCAGTCTATAACGCATGACGGGGTTTAGAGGGAAATCACGATCAAATACTTATTATCCATTCCAGGGAGGGACACAATGTTTCCACAAGACAATGTTGCCAAAAAAAAGATGGAGGTTTTCAAGAAGATTGAAGACGCGGCAAGAAGAGGCGACGTGCAGAAAGTGGTTTACGCAGCCGAAACCCTAAAAGACATCGAAAAACAAAGCAGAAGGATTGATAACTCTCAAAAATACCACATAGACGCCGGATTTGTTCTCTGACTTCCGGAGTTCCTCGCGGATTCACAGTGTGGGAACCAATTCGACGGCACAATTGCTTCACGGTGTTGTCAAACGGGGTCGGGGTAGCGCCACCCGATCCCACCTCCGAAATAATATGGGATCACCTAAATAAGAAAGCATTGGGGAGATTGAGGAGAGATATAAGCGGGATCGTTCAACAAAAATCAACCGGCAAAACAAACGAGACAAGCATAAAGGAGGGGTGCAATGTTTGTTCAGGAGCTTTATGGAGCGGATGATTTTCAGGATGGACGTTTGTTGGATGAGGTCTACGATTTCTGGAACCGGCAGGATAAGCAGGCAATCTGGCTGCGTTTTGGATGTTTTCGCCTTCCTAAAAGAGAAGATTACGAAAAAATTTTCCGTCGTTCAATGATGGTGCTATTTGTTAGGGATGAGACGGGAATATTGATCGGTTATTCCGAGGGATGCCGGTGTATGGACAATGAACGGCATGTGGAATTGGGACTGGCCGTCGATAAGGGATATAGGCGTAATGGCGTGGCCTTTGAAATGGTGATGAGGATGTGTCGTGAATGTTCATGCCAAGGCATCGAGAAGGCAGAGGCTTACATCATGCCCGAAAATCTCACCATGACTGCACTCGTAAAAAAAATCATGGAAAAACTCCCAGTCCGGCTAAAATTCGAGGATGGCAGTTTTCACGCCCTCATCGATCCTACGAAGACTGCGGTTCCTATCCCGTCTTGACGAATCAGGCCGAACCCGAGCATAGGTGAGCAGTTAAAGCTATCTGTAAAAAATTGATCTTTCTAATTCGCAAAGAAATTGAGTCATTGCGCTAGGCTCACCAATAATATTTGCAATTATCAAAATGGTAGGAGGAAGCTTCTAGCAACCACCTCCCGCTGAAAAAATCACGTTCAAAATATGCATCTTTCAAACGGTTATCATTGAACCGGAGAAGAAACCAAACCACGCTTTGATTGTCAGTAATGCTGCCATTGAACAAATACCGATATAAGTTGTTATGCAGTCTGCTGATTTTGGGCAATAAAGTTATCCATAGTTGTCTTGGCAATCCCGTATGCCTGCATTAGGTAATGGTTGAATTCATCCTGACTTACATTATGTGAGAAACAGTTGCCGAATGATTTGTAGCCGGTTTTTTTCCACTCGATCTTATCCCGCTCTTCCTGCGTCATCTTCTCATAGTAAAACGTCCCGGGGAGAGGCACGTAGTTGTTGATATCAAAAAGATCAACCTTGATCATCTTCATGATCCGGATGGTGCTCTCCAGGTCCTCACTGTCTTCATCCGGCACCCCCAACAATATCGCCGCTACCGATTCGACGCCGGATCTATAGACCATTTCGCTTTTTTCCAGGATCATATCCAGATTGGTTTTCTTGTTCATGGCTTTCAGGATTTTTTCGCTTCCCGATTCGAGCCCAAAATAAAGTCCCTGACAGTTGGCTCCTTTCAGATATAACAGCATTTCTTCATCGATATTGTCATAACGCGCCGTGCAGCGCCACGGCACGGTAAGCTTGTTTTTCACAAATTCCTTGCAGAACTCAATTAGATATTTCCTGTCATAAGTAAAGGTCCCATCGGTCATATCAACCATTTTTATTTTGTAGTTCTTCTGCAGCATCAACAATTCATCAATTGCATTCCTTACTGACCTTCTGCGAATTCTGCCCCCCCATATCCTTTTGTCGGCGCAGAAGGAGCATGAATAAGGACAGCCACGGGCAGTATTAAAATAATGCCCTTGATGCTTATTATAATCGCAGTTGATGACCAGGTCCCGCTCTATATATGGGAGTGAATCCAAATCCTCAATGAGCGGTGCCATGGGGTTGTGGATGACTTTGTCCTGATCTCGGTAAGTAAGGGAAGGTACCGTTTTGAAATCAGGGTGGGGGGTTTTCAACGCCTTGATCAATTCATAAAGAGGGATTTCTCCCTCGCCCCGGATGATAAAATCGATATCGGGGTTTTTCATGACCTCGTCAGGAAGAAAAGTTGGATGGTGCCCGCCGACAAGGATCTGAATCTTTGGACACGTTTTCTTGATGATGCGGATTACTTTTTCAACGGAGTGGATCATGGGAGTGAGAAAGACAATGCCGATCAAGGACGTATCGACACTGCTTATATCCGCTGCTATTTTCTTCCATACCGGATGTTCGTCATTATCGATGGTTTCCATGTACAGCTCCTGGCCCTTTGCATAGTCCAAGGCGAATACCCTGGCTGGCGCCTCTTCATAAAGGTCACAGGTAATTACCCTGGCTTCCATGTCTTTTTCTCTCAAGAACGTTGCCAGGCTTGGCAGGGCGATATTATAGCCGCTGTCTGGACCCGCCCCTTTCAGACTGCGGTAGGGTGGTTCAATTAGTAGTATATCCATGATCATATCCAGATATTAATTTATTAATAGTTCTTGTTCTCGTCGTGGTTGGATAAACTTCGCCATCGACTTAACGTCTGAATGTCAATTAGCAGATATCTTTCTCTCCCACAACGACAAATTGAGCGCCAACTATATGAGGCGAGGAACCCCATTTGACCTCCAATTGCGGTAAGCATGCTTCCCACAGGAAGCCCATGGCATATTCTGCTCTTGAAGTTCTTTACCTTCGCAAATCGATCCTCTAAATGAAGGGGGTTGTAGTCCATGGATGTATCCGCAAACTGTATCACATCATCTTCCTGGACAGAATGGCGCTGGCCGCATCCGATATTGCGCGGGCCATGGGATAGGCTGCCTTGCCAAAACTGATGAGCAGTAGTTTACGGTAATTTCCGTCCTGTAAAGTGGAGAATATCCGATCCATTTGCCGCTCCACCAGAGCATAGGGATCAACAACCTGCAATATGGAGTCGAATATCTTCGTTACTACTTGGTGATGATTAATCAGGCTCATATGGCTGGATATACTTGTTCAATCTAAAAATATTTATGCTGAATAAAACCCTGGCTGCCCGAGTAAGAAATTGGCTTATTTCCGGCTTAATTCTTCGCACTCAAAGATAATCCGCGCGAGGCGGGGTAAAGACATCAACGATTTGCCCAGGCACGACAATATCAATGCTGTGTTCAATATCTCTTGGAATGGAATATGAGTCTCCAGCCGAGAATGATTATATGTGGTGTAACTCATTTTCATCGTACGAAAGATCACACCAGCTTCCAACCTGCGAGACTGAGTATATTCAGACCAAACAGATTTTGAACGCTGATAGTCAGGGGAAAGGGTGAATCGAAACCGTTCGGGAGGTACACCTTAACTTGGTTCACGATGGACATGCTGTAGTCTCTGGTGTTTTTAGGCATGCCCCGCCCCACGGACGGGCCTAGATTGACACGTCCTCAACAAAGACCTGCACGCCCTGTGAAGAACAGGTGCACAGCCCCGCCTTTTGTCAGCAAGTAATCACGAGCGTTATCTGTGATGGCAATCATTACTGTACCCTCCTCGGAATCAACCTGATAGCGATCAAGATGAGCAAAGGTAAAATAATCAAATCATCGAGATAACCTATCACAGGGATGAAGTCCGGAATCAAGTCAATTGGGGAAACAGCATACGCTATTGCGATGCCTAGCAACACTTTTGAAACACGCGGGGTTCGGGGGTTCCTGAGCATAAGCTTATAAAATTCAATCTCCTGCGTGAAGCGTCTGACCAAGTTTCGTGAATGTTCGAGCAATTTCATTTTTCACATCTGTCGCAATGACATGTTTCACCACTGGCTTTTCCAAAGGATTCCCGACCCTCACGAAATGAAAATATGGCAATCATAATGGCTCCGGCAGCATCTATACCTCCGATGCCTGTGAGTTCATATCCGGCGCTGGCAAGCAATAAGGCACAGGATAGCCAAAGACAGACGCGACTGCAATTTGCATCGGCGAGAATGGCCTCGGAATGAAGCTGCCTCCCCACCTTCACTTTGTAGCGGATCAGTATCCACATGACTGAGATTGATATAGTGGCGATGACAATCCCCCAAAGGGTAGTCTCCGGCTTATGGCCATGATACAGATTAAACAGTGCCCCAACAGTCAAACCAACAGACAACAGGTAAAATGCGGTTCCGGTAATTCGCAAGGATGTCATTTCGAATCGATCCGGGTCTCTTTCCGGCTGACGCTGGATGCGTTTAATCATGTGCCATATTCCGACACCGGAAATGACCTCGACAAAAGAATCCAGACCGAATCCGAAGAGCGAGAGGGTATCGTCATCCAGACCGAAATAAACTGAAACCACGCCTTCCAGAACATTATAGATGATCGTCACAATCGCAAGGATGGAGGCTATTCTATATAATGATGCATTATCATCTGCGGGTTTATGCATTCAGGGATTCAACCTTTGACGGCAATTACGCCCCGTCTTGTATGTACTTGAAATTCATTGTCATGGAAAGTTCGGCCCTTGCCAGCTCCTTTCCAAGACGAATACGTCATCGACTTCTCCGAGGCGGGAAATTCGGCATAGACGCTGCCGAGCGCAAGCACTACCCCTCAAGGAAGAGAAACGAATGTGTAGCCGCGTTGCTTTGCATAGGCTTCTGCCGTTGAATCCTTATACCCATATATTATCAATTTTTCCGGGTTGTCTTGGAATGAGAAGGCATATGTGCCGAAACTTGTGTCTTTGCTGAGTATGGTTACGCTCTTAAGAGAGTTGTATGCAAATGCAGAATCACCAATGCTGGATACGTTTTCCGGTATCGTTACATTTGTAAGGTTGTTATACAAGAACGCGTTAGGGCCTATACTGGTTACGCTTTCAGGGATATCAATGCTGCTAAGATTATTAGTATGGAACGCATTGGTTGCTATGCTGTTTACACCGACAGGTATTGATACGCTGGAGAGATTTTTATTCATGAATGCAGCATGCCCGATTATTTTTACTAAAGCTCCACCTATCGTGGACGGAATTATCACATCCGATCCACCGCTTGTGTCATATCCTGTGATTTTACCCGTTGAACTTGTGTAGACAAAGTACTTTTCAGCCGTAGCTGTCTGCGACTTGGTAGTGCCGTAATGGAGTGAGCAACCGATGCGGGGATAGTCCGGAGCAGTCGGATCTGACACGAGCCAGGCATAGGTTCCCCCCGAGGAGCACTGGTAACGGCTGTCAATGGCAAGAGACGCGCTGTTGTTGTTTAAATAGTACGTCCGTTCGTCCTGCTCGATATTGTAGCGGTTGGAAAGGCACTTCGCCTTGCGACCCTGTTCCAGATAGGCGGCAAGCTGGGGCGCGGCGATACTCAAGAGCACACCGATGAGGGCGATCACGACAACCATTTCCACCAGTGTAAAACCTGCCGATGAACAAAGGCGTGATTGCCTGTGGTCCATTGTTACCGAATGGCAAATCACATCAGGACCATCTTTTTTATAAATATATTGCACTTGCTTTTCCCCGCGTGGATATCGAAATACTTTCCAGCTTCCATATTACTTCAAATACGACAGCAAATCCATCTGTTATCTTGAATGTTTTGTGACGGTAAGTGTCATACCTACAAGGTCAGTAAACCATGAAGTGGAGAGCACTGAAAATTAACGATAGGAATTCTGCACAAAAAGGGATTGCAGGGAATCTTTAGGAACGTGCCCTGTGTTCAGATTGTTTTCAGTACAACTTGTCCAAATCAAAGCGTGGTCTTGCCTTGGGTGACTGATCAGGATGTCCCACCGGCAGAAGAACTAACGGGTAGATACTTTCGTCCAGTGCCAGATACTCCTTTACCTTATCGCGATCAAACCTTCCAAGCCAACAGCTACCCAGACCCAGATCAACGGCCTTCAGAACATCGAAGAATAAATTAAGAATTATCTGACATTATTCATTTTCAACTCATGAAAAGGCCAGTAAAGGTGAAATTATAAGTAATATACCGGTCGCAATGATGATCTTCAGGGAGATCCCCTTGTATCTGTGCAGCTCAGGCACGCGGTAAACGAGATAGGCAGGGATGAGGCAGCCGATTAGGCCGAATATGGGGCTGCATATCGAAGTGAAAGAGAGTACCGGAGCGTTCAGCACGATGGCCCCCCAGGACACCAGGACCGTGAAGACCAGGATGCCTCTTGATACCAGAGCTTTGTTGATCTTATTTTCCGGCATGGTCCGGCGCAGAATATTCATGGCAATGCCCTGGCACGCTTCCCGGAATCCGAGGAATACGCCGAAGTACGCCGTCATGACCGCAAATATGTTAAGGATAAGCGACAAGATCTGCACCATCGTGCTGCGCGCGCCGTGACCGGTCATCATCGAAGCGACCATGGCCAGGGCGGAGATGTTCTCCCGTGAAGCCTGCACCGCCGCATCATGGCCCATCGCCAGGGTAAAGGACAGGGCATAAGAGAAAACCACCACGAACAGGACGCCGAAGGCGATGTTCATCGCCCGCATCGCCTTGTACCGGGCGACCTCGATGGATTTTACCTTGGCCCGGTAAGAAATGACCATCGGCGAAAGACTCTGGATAAAGAGGATGGAGGTAAGGGTGAAAGGCAGCATGACGATGGATTTTTCGATTAGTTCGCCCAAGGCCGGTACGGCGCCGACATTTTTCAAACTCCAGGCCGGAATCATTGAAAGACCCAGGAAAGCAACGACGCAAAGCTTGGTCAGAACAAGGCCGGTTGCTACTTTGAACAAAAGCTTTTCCCCGCGCGAGGCCACAGCCACCAGGAAGATGATCAGCGCCAAGCCGTAAAAAGGGTTCGCGGAAAGCAGCGTTTTTGTCCAGCCGAAGGTATGGATGAATGAGGCGCTGTCGTTGGTGATGGCCGTAGAATATACAAAAACCCAGATCACCAGCATTATGAAATACAAGATTCCAATAGCCATTCCCCAGTTCTTGCCTAAGTAGCTGGTGATCACCCCGGGGTAATCGGTGCACTCCCGGGCGTCGGCCAGGGTGTTCACGAACAGGCGCTGGAACAGGTACATTGCGGGATACCCGATGGCGGATGACAGCAGGAACACCCATAGACCCGTCAGTCCGACCTGCACGGGAAGGAAAACGATGCCGGCCCCGATGGCCATGCCGATGCTCATGATCACCCAGCCCCAGTCAATGCTGTCGAAACGGGTGGCTTCCTTCCATTGCAGTTTGCTCAGCTCCGACGTTTTGCCGGTCGACGCCTGCCCTGCGAAGTCCGAACCGGTTGCGGGTTCCATGTTTTCATCATCCCCTTCCATGCCAATTTTTTACAATGATAATTCCCGATTAAGCCTGACCGCTCCTCGGCGTTTTATCCTGAATGATATGGACCACGGTGGAATCTACAAGCTGCATGCCCTCCAGCGAGATTTTACTAAGGTTGCGGATGGATTCTTCCGCCGACCTTCCCAGCACGCCGTCGTCATCGGAAAGACCGTAACCGGCCAGGGCCATGAATGCCGAGCGCATTGCCGCCTCGGCTCCGGTGACGATCTTCATCGAGCAACCCGCTTTGGCGCCGTCGCAGATGATCCCGCACAGGTCGCCGATGACATTGTCGATGGCATATGTCATTTTCTCAATGTCGATCCCCACCTGCTGGTAAACGATGGCAATCGATGCGGAGATGCTCGCCGCAATGGCGCAGCCGCAGATAACGGACAGTTCGCCGGTGTAGCTTTTAATGTATGAATTGACGGCGTGGCTCACAGCAATGCTTTCCTGAATGCGGGGCAATTCGATTTCCTGATGCCTGCCTACCAGGTAGGGGACCAGAACGGTGAGCACGCCCTGGTTGCCGGAACCGCCGCTGGTCATAACAGGCTCGGGCAGGCCGCCCATGCGCGCATCCACCGCGGAAGCGACTTTTTCCTTGACCCGGTAAAAAAGGTCGTCCGCCTTGAGACCCTGCCTCATCATCTGCCGAAGCTGGTAAGCGTTTCTCTTTAAATCGACGCCTTTTTCCGCAATCGCCAGGTTCATGTCGATGCCGCGCTGGATATAAGCACGTTCCTCGTCATCCAGATCGATGACCTCGCGCAGGACCTCTTCCAGCTTCGTGTTCCTCATTTTTTCGCGATAGAGGTCGCTCTGGGCCGACGCTTGCGAAGACTTCCCGATACACGAGACGCCGTCCTTTTCAAGGACGACGATATTGGTATGGCCGCCGACGACGACAGAGCGCGTGCGGGAAGTGCCGCCCGTAAGTTTCGATTCTACATAAAACCCCTTTTCGTCCTCTTTGCACAGATAAGAGACCGCTCCGCTATCGATCAGCGCCTGAGCCTTGTCCAGAATATCAGGTGATACATCCTTGAGGATTTCCAGACGCAGTTCCGGTTTCGCAATAATCGCCCCCATCGCCGCCGCGATGAGATTGCCCTTTCGACCCTTGCTGTTTGGGACCGTAACAGCCGCACCATTTTTGAATGTGCCGGGGTCAACAATGAGCTCGATTTTTCCCACCGGGGCGTCAAGCTGTCCGGCAGCGGCCGCCGCCGCATAGGCGCAGGAGATGGGTTCCGTGCAGCCGACAGCGGGAAAAACCTCGTGCTCGAAAATCTTCTTCAAAAGCTTCATGGATTCCTCCTTGTTTGAGGGATGTATCTCGGCGGCTGCCTAATAGATGAAACATGACAGAGTCAATCGTCATTGATGTCCGACTGAAATAGTGTATTTCTTTCAAAATCACCTAATGCAACCTTACAGTAAGGAGATAATACCACCTCCTGGTAAAATAATCACGCTCAATAATTAGCACCTTTCTTTCCGAATTCAATGCACTGGCACGATCGCCAAATTCTCGCTTTGCACTGAATGAGTGCGCAATTCATAGAATAATTGCTTGCGGCGGCATAGAAAATACACATTGGGTTGACATCGAGAGGAGGTTATTTTGATGAATGCCGGATTTTTTATATATCGTTTGTTATGCTCCCAGTCGTACACCAAAAGGGGACATCTGTGGTCAGGAACTCGTAGGGGCTAACCCAAACTCGTAAACAGGCGTTTCGATAAACTTGATCGGCTTTTATTGAACAGGCTTTATTATATTCTTTTGACACGCCTCCCGATTTATTCTATAAGATGCCGATCTAATTGAATTCTGAGGAATATTCTATAATACACCAAGGAGGAATTCCTGAAACCATGAATCCATCAACTGAATCAGCCCTTTATGATATCGTGATCATCGGGGGAGGACCGGCGGGCTACACCGCCGGCCTTTATGCCGCCCGTGCCGGCCTGAAGGCCCTGCTTATCACAGGGGCTTCGACGGTAAGTCAGATCACCGTTACCGATTTCATCGAGAACTATCCCGGCATTCCCACGGGCATCAATGGTTTTGAGCTTGTGGAAAGCTTTCAGAAACAGGCGGTCGCTTTCGGTCTGGAATGCATCACCGCCGATGTCCAGGCCATGGAGAAAAGTAATCATGGAGAAAAGAAGGCATGGAGAGTCCTGACGGACAGCCGAAGTTACGAGGCCCTTTCCTTGATCATGGCTACCGGCGCCTACTGGCGACACCTTGGCGTTCCCGGCGAGGAGACATTTGCCGGACGGGGCGTCTCTTATTGCGCTACCTGCGATGGACCCTTTTACCGAAAACGGGAAGTGGCGGTCGTCGGTGGTGGCAATACGGCGGTACAGGAAGCCATTTTTCTGACCAATTTCGCGACCAAGGTAACCATTATCCACCGGCGCAACCGCTTGAGGGCCACCGGGATACTCCAGCAGCGGGCCTTTGCGAACCCTAAAATAGAAATGGCATGGAACGCAGTGGCAGAAGAAATCGGCGGGGCCAACGGAGTGGATTGGATAAGGATAAAGGATGTTGTCACCGGTGCAACCCGGGAGATTTCCGCCGCCGGAGTCTTCATCTTCGTGGGTCTTATTCCCCAAACGGCCCTTGTCAAAGACCTGGTTGCCCTCGAGAAGGACGGCTCCATCATCGTCGATCGGAACATGAAAACCTCGGCCCCGGGAATCTTCGCCTGCGGGGATTGCATCCACAAATCCCTCCGCCAGGTCGTTACTGCCTGCGGCGATGGGGCGACAGCCGCCTACGCCGCCCAGTTATACGTCGAGGACATCAAGGGAGAGGCATACTGAGATGGATGCCCTGCTTGCTGCCTGGCAAAACCTTCCCGGGCAGATGAACCCCAATTTCCTCGAGTTTGGCGTCTTCCAGGTCCGCTACTACAGCCTCATGTACCTGGTCGCCTTCGCTCTCACCTATTTCCTCGTCATGTACCGGATCAGGAATGAGAAATATGACTATACAGCGGAAACTATCCAGGATCTGATGATCTGGCTCATTATCGGATTGATCCTGGGAGGCAGGCTGGGATATGTCTTGTTTTACAACTTCGATTACTATTTACAACGTCCCTGGGAGATCCTGCTGCCTTTTGATTTTTCCAACGGCATCCGCTTTGTGGGTATCAGCGGCATGTCATTTCACGGCGGGGCGATCGGCGCCATACTGGCCGCAACCCTGTTCTGCAGGGGCCGTCAGATAAATTTCTGGCGCATGGCGGATCTCTTTTGCCCGGCCATCCCTCTGGGCTACACCTTCGGACGCATCGGCAACTTCATCAACGGAGAGCTCTACGGACGAGCAACCACCGTCCCCTGGGGCATGGTATTTCCTCACGATCCGGAACGGCTGCTCCGCCACCCTTCTCAGCTTTATGAGGCCTTCCTGGAAGGGATATTCCTCTTTATTGTTTTGTGGGTCGCAAGAAAGAAAAGTCCTTTCGACGGATTTCTCCTCGCTCTCTATTTTGTCGGCTATGGTCTGGTCCGGTTCTTCATCGAATTTTACCGGCAACCGGATGTACAATTGGGATATTTCTTCGGTTTCCTGACAATGGGTCAAATCCTGTGTTTCATCATGATCGCCTGCGGCGCCGGGGTCTTTCTTTACAGGAAAAGCAAAACATAGTATGATTGCCGGCACAATAATGACAAATTTCCCTCTCACCGCAAGACATGATTGGGAAAACTATAAGGAGAAAACATAATGCCTACAGAAATTATCGGATGGATAGCCTTCGCTGTTCTTTTCTTCGCGATGATAACCCTGGATCTGGTCGTCGGCCACAAGAAGGGCAAAGAGATCGACATCAAGAGTTCCCTAAAATGGACGGGCTTCTGGATCGGTATCGCCCTGGCTTTCGGCGTCGGCATCTACTTTTTTAAAGGCCAGACCAAGGCCCTCGAGTTTCTGGCTGGTTATCTCCTCGAGTACTCCCTGAGCGTCGATAATCTCTTCGTATTTCTGATGATATTCACCTATTTCTCCGTACCTCCGGCACATCAGCATACAGCCCTATTCTGGGGGATCATGGGAGCCCTGGTGATGCGGGGTATTTTCATCGCCGTCGGCGTCGTCCTTGTCACCAAATTTAGTTGGTTGATTTATGTCTTCGGCGTCTTTCTCATCTATACGGCCATCAAGATGGCCAGAGGGCATGGTGAAGAGATCCACCCGGAGAAGAATCCCATCCTGCGCCTCCTCCATAAGATGATGCCCGTAACCACCGATTACGGAGACGGTAAATTCTTTCTTCATATTGACGGCGTCCGTCATGCCACGCCGCTGCTTGCGGTTATCCTGGTCATTGGCCCGACGGATCTGATGTTCGCCATCGATTCTATCCCCGCCATCCTCGCCGTCACTACCGATCCCTTCATCGTCTACACCTCCAATGTCTTTGCCCTTATGGGACTCCGGTCGCTCTTCTTCGCCCTGGCCGGCCTCATGAGTATATTCTATTACATCCGTCACGGGCTAGTGGTCATTCTGATGTTTGTCGGCATCAAAATGTTAATTCAGGGTTTCTTTCACATCCCCATAGCTTACTCCCTGGGCTTCATTGCCGGGACCCTGGCGATTGCCATAATCGCCTCCGTCATGCGCTCCCGCAAGGTAAAGATGGTCGTAAACCCGGAGAGCGGGAAGGATAACCCATAAAAACAGTTTATAACCAAATAATTGTTTGTCGAAGGAGGAAATCATGGCCGACGAAACAGCAACAAAGACAGACAGTCTTAAATCCAAAGCCCTTATCCTCAGCAGCATCGCTACCTATCAGCCGGGGTCCATCGTCAGCCGGGAGATCATCAAGAAAACCACCGGCACGGTTACCGTTTTTGCCTTTGATGCCGGTCAGGGGCTGAGCGAACATACTGCCCCCTTCGACGCCCTGGTTTCCATCCTGGACGGGGAGGCGGAAATCAAGATATCCAAGAAAACATACCGGCTCCAGGCAGGGGAATTCATCATCATGCCCGCCCATGAACCCCACGCCCTCCAGGCCGTCAAGCCCTTTAAGATGATGCTCGTCATGATCAAGGGATGACGGCTAATTTTTAACGGTTTAATCCAAAGATACTGCCGGATATTATGACCACAATTCAAAAGGTTCCTGGTAAACCATCAAAGTCCGAGCTGGGGCGCTGGCAGAAACTGGCCACGAGCAAATACCGTCGACGGGAAGGGCTTTTCCTGGCCGAGGGGCGCAAGGTCCTCGAAGAGCTGTGGAAAATCCATTGGCAAATCGAGGCCATCCTCGTAATGGCTGGGAAAGATGACCTCTATTCGCAATTCATGGAACCCCGCCCTGGTTATCAGGACAATGGCAAAGCAACGCCGGTCGTCGGAACGGTTGAAAGCAGTAGCATGGTCAAAAGGTATATCCTCTCGGAGAAGGAGTGGGGGAAACTCAGCCAGGACCAGGCGCCGGAAGGCGTCATGGCCATCGTAAAAGTGCCGGTTCCAGGAAATTGGCAGACGCGGCTCCAAGAGACGCCTGGACATGTCCTGCTTGTCAATGGCATCAACAACCCCAACAACATGGGAGCGATTATGAGGACGGCCCACTGGTTCGGTTTTTCCATGGTGTTCCTGAGCACAGGCGCGGTTGACTGGACCCATCCCAAGGTCGTGCGGACATCCATGGGCAGTCTTTTTCATCTGGAGATTTTTGATAACCTCAATTTCCGTGAAATTCTACCAGTTGTCCGGACAACCCATCTATTGGTCGGCAGCGATGCCCATAACGGCGTCCCCCCGCATCGGCAGTCAAAAAGAACCGCCCTGCTTCTGGGAAGCGAATCCCATGGCGTCCCCGACGAGTTCCTTGAGGCAATCGACGAGCGATGGCATATACCGGGGGCAGGTCGCGCCGAATCGCTTAGTCTTCCACAGGCCGCGGCTATTATGATGTATGAACTTACCAAAGGGGGGCATGCATGACAGAGTATCTCCAGATCATCACGACTACTGAAAAAAAGGCAGCGGCTGAAAGGATCGCCAGGGTGCTTATTGAAGGAAGTCTGGCCGCCTGCGTACAGATCGTTGGCCCCATAACCAGCACCTATTCCTGGAAAGGGCAGATAGAAACGGCCGAGGAGTGGCAGTGCCTTATCAAGACCAGGGCCGATCTTTTCAGTGAGGTCGAAAGGTCTATCAAAGCGATCCACCCGTATGAAACACCGGAGATTATAGCCTTCCCTATCAGAGAAGGAAGTCAGGAATACCTGGACTGGATGGAGGAGGTACTGCATCCTGTCACTTGATATTTTTGTTCATTTCCTGAAACATATCCATTGACAGCAAACGTCAATCTTACTAGAGTAGCAGGCTATGGGAAACAAGAGACTTCACAAAACTGAACAGCTTTGTTTATGACTTATCGGGACGCCTTATTAATTGTCATATTGATATGCTTATGCTCATGCTCTTCGAAGCCGGCGACGCAGACGTCCTCGCAAGCATCATCAAGCCAATCCCCAATGGCTTCAATGGCGCCCGGCCCCAGTCCCGTTACCGAAGGCGCCGTTCCAAATCGTGTTTTCGGGCCAAAAGACATTCAGATCCATTACACAGCGGCGGCCAATTTGAACCACTATGAAAACAAGGCCCATACTATATTACTTGTCATTTACCAGTTAAGCGGTCTTAATGCCTTTAATCAACAGACAAAGACGGTGGACGGTTTGAGCAAGCTCCTCCAGGCGGAAAAATTTGATAACAGTATCACCGGCGTTGACCAGGCCTTTATTGAACCTGGAGAAGAAAAGACCATCACCCTTGACCGTTATGAAAATACCCAGAACATCGCTGTAGTCGCGGGATATTACAACCTGCAGCCCGGACAGGTCAACCGGACCTTTGATATTCCCGCAACCACCGACAAGCGCGGCATTTATGGTTTCAGGTCCACGGTGTCCTGGATTGAGCCAATATCCATTAATCTTTTTTTGGGACCCAACTCTATTCACGAGGTTATGGTAAAATGACAGATCCGATAAGGCCGATTTTCTGGTACCAGGGGCTTTTTCTCCAGCCACAGCATTTCCAATGGCAAGATCTTCACGATCAATACCGACTCTATCCGCTTCAGAATTACCTGCAGCCTTATTTCTGGGGATTTGGACGGCTGCGTATCCAGGAAGAATCCCTCAAGAATCAGATGTTTGAGATTATGGAAGCGCAAATTCTCTTCCGGGACGGAACCTGGATAGCTTTCCCCGGGACGGGCGCCGTTCAGCCTCGTTCCTTCAAGGGAACCTGGCTAGAAATGGACAAACCTTTCAATATCTACGTCGGTTTGCGTAAATGGAATCCCCGGGGGGAAAACGTGACTGTCTTGAAAAATCCTGACGATTTGTCTGCCGTCACCACTCGCTTTGCCTCCCCCGCCGACCCGGAGGAAATCAAAGATCTTCATCAGAGCGGCCCCAGCGCCCAGATCAAATTCCTGAGCCATTCCCTGCGCATTTTCTGGGAGAATGAAGTCGAAAGCGCCGGAGATTATGAGTTACTCCCCGTGGCCCAACTGGAATTCAACGGCAACGAAATCATCCTCTCGCCAACATACATCCCCCCCGTAGTCAGCATCACCTGCTCGGATATCCTCACCGAATTGCTCAAGGGGATCCGGGAGGAAGTGACGCTGCGCTGTAGTGTTTTGGAGGAATATAAGCATCCCAAACTCAACCAAACTGCACAGGCCGTCCAAGATTCCGATGAATCAAACTATCTGGTCTTCATCCTCGCCCTGCGGGCCTTGATCCGCTATGTACCCTTGCTGCACCATCATACCGCGGGAAACCCTCATATCCACCCATGGACGGTCTATGGTATCCTCCGCTCCCTGGTTGGGGAATTGAGCGCATTTACCGACCGCATCGACGCCTTGGGCAGATTGAAAGACGGGACGGAACTCCTGCCTACCTACCGGCACGATCAGCTCGGTTCCTGCTTCCAGGAGGCAAAGACCCTCATCGACGAACTTCTCAACGGCATTATGATCGGCGCGGAAAATATCATCCATCTGATCCGTGAGGGAGACTACTTCCGGGCATTAATTCCGGTGGAAACCTTCGACAATCGCAATCTCTTCTATCTCATGCTGAGAAGCAGCGTAAACAGCGAGGAATGGGAACAAACCATCCAGCATATGGTCAAGATCAGCAGCTCCGAACGTCTTCCCGTGCTCATCAAGCGGGCGTTACCGGGAATGCCCCTGGATCAGGTCACCGTCCTTCCTCCCGGGTTGCCGCGCCGTCCCGACTCCACCTATTTCAAGCTCGACCGCGGCACTACGGAGTGGTCTGAAATACAGAAACAACAGAACATTTGTCTTTATTGGGGCCATGCACCGGAAGATACGATTGCAGACATCATCGTACTCAAAAAGTGACGCAGCCTCGTAAGCGGGGATTGAATTTTATAGATAACCGGCAGGTAAAAAGATGCAACTGAGCGACTGTTTCATGGGACTGATGGCCTATACCACCTACATCCGTCAGGGACGGATGAACAATCCACCCCTTTTCGAGGAAACTCGCCGGCGTTTTGATGATCTTCTTCAGCAGGCCAGACAGTGCTCTCAGGATGCCGGCTTTAATGAAGATGACTGGCAGAAGGCCCTGTTTGCAGTCTGCGCGTGGATTGACGAAACCATCCTCTGTTCAGAATGGCCCGAACGGGACAAATGGCAGGAAGACCAACTACAGCGGCTTCACTTCCAGACCATGAACGCCGGGGAGGAATTTTTTACCCATTTGGCGGAATTGGATCCGGAGGCCTCATCAATCAGGGAAGTATACGCCTATTGCCTTGCCCTGGGATTCAAGGGACGTTATTTTCTGCCCGAAGACGACAAGAAACTCGTGGAAATCCAGAAGGCCAACCTGCTCCTGGTCAAAGACAACCTGGATATGAGTGTCACGGAGAAACTCTTTCCCGATGGATACAGCGGTGAGACCGGTGAGGTCAAACGCAAGCGCTGGTACCGTGGTCTCTCTCTTTATACCTTTATCATAATGGTCGTCTCTTTACTCGGTGTGATTGCCCTGTTTTCCGTTTACAAGGCATTGCTTCTGAGTATAAATCAGTCTTACTTCGGAACGGGTTTCTGATCATGCTGAAAAAAATTCTGAAAATATCAGCCATTATCATTCTGCTCCTCATTCTGGGCGGGTTCCTGTACTGGGTCACCATGAAAAAGGGCTGGCCCTGGTGGGCGGGGGCCTCGATGTTTGCGGGCGTTGTCGGCCTAGTCATTGCCGCTTTTTTTCTAAAAAGATATCTCTTACGGCGACGGGAAAAGAAATTCGTCCGCCGGGTAGTTGAATTAGACGAGTCCGCCATCAAGGGGCAACCCATCCATGAAAGGCAGCAGCTCCAGGAACTTCAGGAGAAGTGGAAGGAATCCGTAGAACTCCTCAGAGATTCATATCTACGCAAGAAAGGCAATCCCCTCTACGCTCTGCCCTGGTATCTCGTTATCGGCGAATCGGGGGCGGGCAAAACCTCGGCCATCAAAAGTGCCCGCCTAAGTTCACCCCTTACCGACATCGCCAGAACGGCTGGAATCACGGCAACCCGCAACTGCGACTGGTGGTTTTTTGAAGAAGCCATCATTCTCGATTCCGCCGGACGCTACACCATTCCCCTCGAAGAGGGACGAGACCGGGAGGAGTGGGAAAGGTTCCTTACCCTGCTCTCTCAGTACCGGCGGAAAGAACCCCTTAACGGCGCTGTCGTTACGATTGCCGCTGATGCCCTGCTTGCGGGTGGAAACGATAAGCTGCACCTGGACGGTCAGAGTATCCGCAAACGTATCGACCAGCTCATGCGCGTCACGGGGGCGAAATTCCCTATTTATGTCCTCGTGACCAAAATGGACCTCGTTTATGGTTTTGGCGAGTTCTTCAATTGTTTTCCCGAAGGAGATTCATCCCAGGCCATGGGGTACATGAACCGCAAGTTCAACCCATACTGGCGCGAGATTTTCGCCCAGGCATGGGAGGACATGACGGTTCGTCTCCGTGAACTGCGCCTGATGATGACCCATCAGGCTGGCGCACCGGGACCGGCTGCCCTCGTTTTTCCCGGTGAATTTGAGCGTCTCCGCCCGGGACTGGAAGTGTTTGTAAAGTCTGTGTTTGAAGAGAATCCCTACCAGGAAACACCACTTTTACGGGGTCTTTATTTTTCCAGTGCCAGACAGGACGGCCAGCCGACTTCCGAACTTCTTGATTATATGGGACAACCGACCCCGGTTTCCCAAAAGGGGGAAGTCGGAAAAGATCTTTTTCTCAAAGACTTTTTCCGGAGCATTCTACCGGGAGACCGTACCCTCTTCAGCCCCATTCTCGAATTCATCCGCTGGCGTCGCCTGACTGGCAATACCGGCCTTTTGGCCTGGCTATTGATCTGTCTTTCCCTGTGTGGATTTTTGACCATGTCCTTTATCCACAATCGCATGACGATCAATAAGTTCCGCATGGATTTCAAGCAGCAGCAACCGGCCGTTCTCAGCCAGGATGCAACATCTGATCTGATCATGATCGAAAGGATGAGGCTACAGATTATCGACCTGGAAAAGGCCAACCGCTACTGGTTCATCCCCCGTCTCGGCCTCGATGAAAGCCTTGACGTAGAAAAGGCCATAAAGGCGAAATATGTGCAGCTGTTCAAGCAGGGCATTATGGACGGCTTCGACAGAAATCTTATGAGACGCATGGATGACGTCAACAAGGAAACCCCGGAGGATGATCTGGCCGATTATTTCAGTTACGTCGTCTCCCGGATCAACGTCCTGCGGGAATATCTTAAAAGCGGCAAGATCAAACAAAACGACGCCTACCGGAAAAGCTCCGCCGACCTTATTGCCATGATGTATCCCAAGACAGCGCCGGACATCGCCGCTATTTTCAGTGACAACTACTTTGCATACCTTAAATGGGGCAAAGATAAGAGAACCATGGAAACAAATCTGGAGATTTACCAGACCGCTCTCGCATCACTGCAGAAATCAGTTCCCGATATGAAATGGCTGGTAAAAAAGTGGATCCCCGACGCCTCGCCCATACAATTGAAGGATTTCTGGGGGGAACCGGAGAGCACCGGTTTCGATACCAATGTTGTTGTCTCAGGGGCCTACACCATCCAGGGGCGCCAACATATTGAAAGCTTCATCGGAATCATTGAAGCCACTACGGCTGATAAAGAGGGTTTTGCAAAAAAGAAATCCGATTTCTGGAACTGGTATCAGCAGGAGTTTACCAGCGCCTGGACCTTTTTCGTCCGTCATTTCCCGGAAGGGGAAAATGGGCTTCAGACTATGGCCAGCCAGCGGACCATGGCCACTCTCATGACCACCGATCACAGCCCATATTTCCGTCTCATCCAGAGGATTGCCGAAGAGTCGGCCTGGATTGGCGTCGATCAGCTCCCCCCCTGGCTGGCTATCGTCGTCGAGCTGAATGAAATCCAGAAGTTATCCAAAAGTGAAGCCCAGAAAACATCGGCATCCCTTGTCGATAAACTTTCCGGGGAAACGAAACAACTTGCCCAGCAGATACGTTCGGATATAGATCGGAAAAGCCTGGACGTCATGAAAAAGCGCATGGATGCCCTTAAAATATGGCAGGATTATGTAACCTCTCTTGACAAAATCGGGCCCGCCGCCACATCCCAGGAAGTAGGATATCGCATGGCTGCTGATTTCTTTACCCTTCCCGCTGATGCCAAGGAGAGCAATGCGGCAATCTACCTTGCATACAGCAACTATTTGAAACTAAAGGGCACTTTGGCAATAAAAGGAGACACGACCGAGGCATGGAATGTCCTGATCGGCCCTATTGGCTATATGATTGATTACTGTATTCGCCAGACCTCCTGCTATCTGAAGCAACAATGGGAAAGCCAGGTTATCGGCGGCATTCAAGGGGCGCCGAAAGACAAGCTTCCCTTACTCCTGTTTGACAAGACCAATGGGCTGGTCTGGAAATTTGTCGGAGGGCCGGCAAACCCCTTTATTACCAAGTCCACGACGGGATATATTTCCCGGAAGGCGTCTATTGGAACTGGGCATGAGCAATCCGTTCCTTTCAATCAGGATTTCCTTACCTTCCTTAGCACCGGAGCGGAAGGGGTGGTGATCGCTCAGCCGGAATACCTCGTCCAGATGGAAACCCTGCCCATTGAAGTGAATGACGACGCCGGCGTCGATCCCTATGCCAACCTCCTGACCATCCAATGCACGGATGCGCAAACGGTCCTGAAGAATTTTAATTACCCTCAGAAGGCGAGCTTACGCTGGTCACCGGACAAATGCGCCGACACTACTCTACAGATTTTATTCCCCGGCATGACTTTGACGAAAACCTACGCCGGCCACATGGGTTTTGCCCAGTTTCTATCCGATTTCAAGAGCGGATCCAAAACATTCAGCGCCGATGATTTCCCAGAGGTCAAGGTGCGCCTCACCAGCCTTGGTGTTACCTCCATCAAGATCTCCTATAGAATCAGCGGTGCGAAACCAGTCATTCAACTTTTGAAAAAAGTCCCGTCCACTGTTCCCCTGGACATAGTGAAATGTGAGGCAAACTGAAAATGACAAGAAGCGACCTCGGTAAGGCGCCGATTTCAGAAAGCAGTCCGGCAGGGCAGGATATACGAAACGATCCGGACTTTGAAGCCCTGTCAATGGAAATCGAGAAGATGTCCTCGTCGACCCTCTCCGGAATGGTGGATTGGAACCGGGTCCTGCAACTGTCTGAAGACATTCTGACGAAGAAATCCAAGGACCTCCTTGTTCTGTCCTACTTCTCCGTGGCCCTGCTGAAAACTGCGGGACTCCGTGATTTCGCCGAAAGCGTGCACATTCTGAGAGAAACCCTGGAGTCGTTCTGGGAAGACATGTTTCCCATCAAGCAACGGATGCGGGGAAGGAAAAATGCCATTGAATGGTGGCAGGAAAAAGTAAGCACCGATTTAAGAGACCTGACGACGCAGAAGTGGCCAAAACAGGAGCGCGACGGTTTTCTTGAGGACCTGAACGCGGTCGATGCCTTTTTAGCCGAAAACATGGAAGAGGCGCCCCTCTTGTTGCCGATGATCAACGCGCTTGCCGCGCTCGTGGAATCAACAGAGGAAAATCCCGCCCCGGAAGCAACGTTACCTGCGGCGCCAGGACTTCCCAAGGAATCAACAGCCACAACCCAAGCGCCACGACCCGGCGCCATCGATCCGTCCGAAACGGATACGGATAAACTTCTGAGTCAAGGATTTGAGATCCTCGGCAGAGCGGCGACGCTCCTGACCCAACAAGACCCGCTGAACATGATCTCCTTCCGACTGAATCGTATTGCTGCCTGGACGGCAGTAACCTCCCTGCCCCCGGCAACGGCAGGGAAAACCCTCATTCCGGCTCCAGATGGACAGATAATCAGCGCCCTGGAGAATCTTTATCAGTCCCGCAGTTGGCGGGATCTCCTGGATGCGGCCGAATCAAGGGTGCGCCAGTTCTTGTTCTGGCTTGATCTTAGCCGCTATGTCACCGAAGCCCTCGAACAATTAGGACATCAGGACGGCAGCGAAGAGGTGGCTGCGGAAACCTGTCAGTATCTCAAACGTCTGCCGGGCATGGATAGACTTGCCTTTGATAACGGAACGCCATTTGCCAATGAAGAAACAAGGATCTGGATCAATAACCTCAACAGGCAGATGTCACCAGGGGGAGGCGCCGCTACGGGCGACAGGACGGATATTCGCCAGGTTGTGGAAATACAGGTTCAAGAAGCTGAAAAGGCAAGTCGGGACAACAGGCTGCCTGCCGCGCTGGGGGCCTTCACGGACAAACTCAACCATGCCAACTCGGCAAGAGAGCGTTTCATATGGCAGTTCGGGCTTTGCCGTCTCCTCCTGCAGGTCAAGCAGCCCCGTCTTGCAGCGCCACATTTGAAGGATCTACTCCAAACCCTTGAAATGTACCGACTGGAACAGTGGGAACCAGATCTGGCCTTGGAAGTTCTGTCCACGGCACTTACGGGGTTGCGTTTACAAACGGGGCAAAGCGACGAGTCACTGCAGGAAACATTATTGAACCGGATTACGACCCTGGATCCCGTGAGAGCTATGGAATTTGTTTGAATCCGTAAGGGGGTGATGAAAGAAGTTGCGGGGGAGTATCCGGAAACCTGGCGGGACCAGACGGCATCAGTGTTAATATTTTTGTTGATATTTTTTGTAATTGTACGCATATAGCAGCTGGTATATCTTTAGTCTTGCTCCCAGGGAAAAGGGGCTGAGGGCAAGACTAAAGATGATGAGATTGATAACAATAACTTTAATAAAGTCGTGGAGGTAAGAAAAATGGCAAAGGAAGCTTCTGTTGCTCCAAAAGAACGGGTCAATATCGTCTACAGGCCCGCCACCGGTGACGCAAAAGAAGAGGTCGAACTGCCCTTGAAGTTCCTCGTTATGGGAGACTTTACCGGCGCCAAGGATGAGCGGCCTGTGGAAGACCGAAAACCGGTCAGTATCGACAAGGATAATTTCGATGACGTCCTGTCGGGTTCAAATGTCAAGATGGAGGCGGTGGTTCCCAATAAGCTATCTGCAGATGCGGACGCCCAAATGACGGTGAACCTTGATTTTAAGGGAATGAAGGATTTCGACCCCGATACGATCATCCAGAAAGTGCCGGAATTAAAACAGCTCATCGAACTGCGTGAGGCCCTCAAGGCCCTCAAGGGACCCCTCGGCAATGTCCCCGAATTCAGGAAGAAAATTCAGGACATGATCAAGGATGAAGGGACGAAGGATCGACTTTTAAAAGAGCTGAATATCGAATCGTAAGGACAGGAGGGCATAAATATGGCAGAAGAAGAAAAAAAGGTTCAGGGGGCGGCGGCGCCTGCGGTTGAAACGGGGGGATCGCTCCTCGATGAAATCGTGCAGGCGACGCGCCTGAAACCGTCGGACGAAGGTTATGCGGCCACGAAGCAGGGCCTCCAGGCGTTCATAGATGAACTCCTCAAGCCCGGCAAAAAGGTGGAAAGGGTAACTCAGGGGCTGGTGGATGAGATGATCGCCAACCTGGATCAGCGACTCAGTACCCAGATGGATGTCATTCTCCATAACGAACAGTTCCAGAAGCTGGAATCCGCCTGGCGGTCCCTCAAATTCCTTGTTGATAAGACGGATTTCCGGGAAAACATCAAAATGGAAATAATGAATGTGAGCAAACAGGACCTCCTCGACGACTTTGAAGACGCCCCGGAAGTCACCAAATCAGGTCTATACAAGCTCGCCTATACAAGTGAATACGGGCAGTTCGGCGGTAAACCCTACGGGATGATGGTCAGCAATTACGAATTCGGTCCCGGTGCACAAGACATCCGCCTCCTCCAGCACGTCGCCGCCGTGGCAACCATGGCCCATGCACCTTTTGTAGCCGCGGCGGGCCCGGAATTTTTCGGCTTGACGGATTTTTCCGGCCTCCCCAACCTCAAGGATCTCAAATCCATTTTTGAAATGCCCCAGTACATCAAGTGGCAGTCCTTCCGGGAAAGTGAAGACTCGCGGAATGTGGCCCTTACCCTGCCCCATTTCCTGCTCCGTGTCCCCTACGGTCCCGATACAAAGCCGGTCAAGAACTTCAACTTCAAGGAAGATGTTTCCGGGGGCAACAACGACTTTCTCTGGGGAAACGCATCCTTTGCCTTTGCATCACGGATCAGCGACAGCTTTGCCCAATATCGCTGGTGCGCCAATATCATCGGCCCCCAGGGGGGCGGCGCCGTCGAAGACCTGCCCATTTACCAGTATGAGGCCATGGGCGAACTTCAGACCAAGATTCCCACGGAGATCCTCGTATCGGAACGTCGGGAATATGAATTGGCGGAAGAAGGCTTTATCGCCCTGACGATGCGGAAGGGTAGCGACAACGCCGCCTTCTTCTCGGCAAACTCCGTCCAGAAGCCCAAGGTCTTCCCCAATACCCCGGAAGGCAAGCAGGCCGAAACGAATTACAAGCTCGGCACCCAATTGCCTTATACTCTTGTAATCGACCGTCTGGCCCATTATCTGAAGGTCATTCAACGGGAAAATATCGGGACCTGGAAGGAAAAGGGCGATCTGGAGACGGAGCTGAACAACTGGATCCGCCAGTATGTAGCTGATCAGGATAGCGTCTCCCCGAGTGTCCGGAGTCGCCGTCCTCTGCGAAAGGCCCAGGTAACCGTTTCGGATGTGGAAGGCGATCCCGGCTGGTACCGTGTAAACCTCACGGTACAGCCCCACTTCAAGTACATGGGAGCTTCATTCACATTGTCCTTATCGGGTAAGCTGGATAAGAAATAATCCTTTACACTACAACTTAAAGAAGGAGGAAATGAACCATGGCAATGACGATTTACATGAAGGTAACGGGCAAGAATCAGGGCGAAATTAAGGGTGACTGCACCCAGCAGGGCCGGGAAGGCCTGATTATCTGCTATCAGATGGATCATGCAGTGGAAATCCCCAAGGACACCCATACGGGTCTGCCCACGGGCCAGCGCATCCATCTGCCCCTGAAGGTCATCACCAACATGGGCAAGCATACCCCCGGGCTCTTCCAGGCCTGCTGCTCCGGTGAACATGCCGATGTGGAGATCACCTTCTTCCGGATCAGCGAAAAGGGGCAGGAGGAAAAATACTTCACAATTAAACTGAAGGAAGCGATCATTGTAAACTCCCGGGAATTCTTCCCCTACACCTTCCTGGAAGAGAATAAGCCCTTCAAGCACATGCAGGAAGTCGCCTTCACCTATGAGGATATCATCTGGACGTACACTCCGGACGGCATCGAGGCGGAAGACAACTGGAAGGCGCCGAAAGCTTAATCAGAAAAATCATCCCCGGTTTCAGGTCTCGGATACTTCTTCAAGACCTGAAACCGGGACAGTAACTAACGATCGACCACTTTTGACGAACTCGCAAAAGTCCCAAAATCCCCTAACCTTCGGGGAGAGGGGAAATTACTTTTTGCGACTGCATCTCACTCACTCTGAGAGCTTTGCATAACCGCGGGAAAATGGTTCGCAAGCAGCGAATCAAATGTTTTTCGCTGTTCCGTGATTGAATTTAACATTAGGTAATCAATCACAATTATATGCGAACCAAGGAGAAGCGAAAAAGATTTTTGAGCTGCGGCGAAGCCATTTTTCAAAGGTCTCACTCTATGTATGAAGAAACCTTATTGGAGCGAATCCGCCATTTGGAGATAAATCCTGGGGGACGTGGTATTCGGGATGTCTCCTTGGGCCTGGAGTCCGTGCTGCGTCACTTGCAGAAGATGATGAATACCCGTCAGGGGAGCGTCCCGATCGCGGATGATTATGGGATGCCCGATATGACAAACTTTGCCGGGGAAAATCTTAACGCCTCGGCAAGCGAACTCGAACATATGATCAAGGCCGTGATTCAGAAGTACGAACCCCGTCTGATCCGGGTTGATGTTCACTTTGAACCTAAGGCCGGAGAAACATCGACAATGCGATTCAGACTCGAAGGGGCCATGATGGCGGATCGTGACAAGACAACCCCCGTGATCTTCGAAACTGTCGTGACTGCCGAAGGCATGGTGCACCTGGAAAGATGATTGTAACTCATATTAATGTTTAACAAATACTACGAGCAGGAGCTCCAGAATCTCAGGCAGTTGGGCGTTGAATTTTCCAAGGCCCACCCGGCGACGGCCCCCATGCTCAGTGGTCCCACAGCAGACCCGGACGCCGAGAGACTCCTCGAGGGAGTTGCCTTTCTCACCGGGCTCCTCCGTCAAAAATTGCATGATGATTTTCCGGAAATCATTCACAGCCTGACGGAGGTCACATTCCCCCATTATATCAGGCCTATCCCCGCAACATCTGTAGTGGTCTTCTCTCCAAAACCGAATCTCCCGGAAACGGTCACCGTAAAAAGAGGAACCTCCCTGGCTTCGGTACCTGTCGATGGCACGCCATGTCTATTTCAGACCTGTTTTGATATCGATGTCCATCCCCTGCGTATGGTCTCTGCAGAGCTGCAGCAACCTACCGCCCGGGTATCCCAGATCCGTCTTGTTCTGGAACTGACGGGTCCGGATCTGTCCCGCTGGCAGCCAAAACGCCTCGGATTCTTCATGGGGGGAAGCGCTACGCAGGCCGCAGACATCTTCACCCTCCTTAGTTACTATCTCCAGAAAATTGTCATCAGGCCGACAAGTGGGGGCGAAGACTGCATTCTCTCCCCTTCAGATCTGAAGCCAATCGGTTTTGACATGGAAAACAGCCTGTTGAACTTTCCTGTCCGTTCTTTTGCCGGATACCGACTACTCCAGGAATACTTCATCCTGCCGCGAAAATTTGCATTCTTTGAACTTAGGGGATGGGAAAAATGGCTTGACCGCGGGAAAGGAAAACAATTCGAGATCCTGTTCGAATTAAAACCCTCCCCCCTGACGCCTTCCAAGGTGACCACCGACCTGTTCATTCTGAACGGAACGCCAGTGATCAATCTATTCAAGCATGACGCCGACCCATTCCTGTTTGATCACCGCCTGGAAAGAATCCGTGTCCGGCCAGCCGCACAAAATCCGAATCATTTTCAGGTATTCAGTGTGGACAAGGTCGTCGGCTACGAGCAGGGAAGCGTGGCGAAGAAGGAATATCACCCTCTGGAACTTTTCCAATCAGCTGATCAGCAGCAATCTGTTTATCAAGTCAACCACGTACGTTCTCCGATCAATGACGCCCCGGAAATTTTTCTGTCTTTCTCGTATCCCCGAGATGGCGCCGAGCTCTTAGGAGAGACACTCTCCATCAGTTTGACCTGCACAAACGGCACCCTCCCCGAGCGTCTCCAAGTCGGCGATATTTCTGTACAGACATCCGATTCACCGGAACTGCTGACGTTCCGGAATGTCCTGCCGCCGACACCGCCCATCGATCCACCCTTGGGAGGAAACGCGACATGGCGCTTTTTATCTCATCTATCTTTGAATTATCTATCCCTTGCCAATATTGATAATCTCAAAGAGCTCCTCAGGCTATATGTGGCTCCTGAATCACGGGATAAAGCCAAGATTACCGCCAACATGAAAAGAATCGACGGCATCATGGAGTTCAGCGTTACCCCGGCGGACCGACTGATCCGCGGCATGGTTATTCGGGGACAGCAAATAGAGATGACCGCCCGACAGGATCATTTTGCCGGCCTCGGTGATCTGTATCTCTTCGGATGTATCCTGAACCTCTTCTTTGGCGTTTACAGCAGCATGAACACCTTTCTCTCTTTCAGGATGAAAGAGAGCCTAACCGGGGAAACCTTTGTATGGCCGACGAGAATGGGAGACCGACTGCTAAGCTGACAGAAAGACTTCTCCGGGAGGGCCGCCGATTCTCATTCATCCAGGCCTTCCGGTTTCTGCTGCTGCATCTACGCCGGGAGTCAGGCACAGACATTGATATCGGTGAGCTTGTCAAAAAAATCCGCGTTCGTCCGGAACTATCCCTCGCCTTTCCCGGATCGGACATTACAAAAATAGAAGAATCCACCCCGCCGGGCAGTTTCATGGTCACGGCGGCATTCCTTGGTCTCTATGGGGCCTCCTCGCCTCTGCCGACCTTCTATACGGAAGACCTGCTACAGGAGCTCGGTCGAGACCGGTCCATCAGCCGCGATTTTTATGATATTTTCAACTCCCGGCTCTATTCCCTGTATTTTGGCATCTGGAAACACTATCACCTTTTCTTTAACATCGCCGAGATTCCCGACAAAGATGTCCTGCAGAGGCTCTACTGCCTCGCCGGTCTGGGCGGAGAGACTTTAAGGGAAAGCGTAGGCGATCCTTACGGAATGCTGAGATACATCGGCCTGGCGACCCAGTTCCCCAGGTCGGCGGAAGGATTGAGGGCCCTCCTGGCCGACGGACTCTCGGAACCGGCAATTCATATTACCCAATGCCAGGAGCGCATCGCAAATATACCGGAAGATCAGCGCCTGTTTCTGGGGGTGTCCGGGAATATTCTCGGAGAGGACACCTGTCTCGGAGAAGGGGTTGCCGACCGGGCGGGAAACTTCCGGGTTCACATCGGACCGGTGGGTAAGGAAGCCTTCGATAGTTACATTCCTGGCCGCCCGGACTTTCAGAAGCTGGGGCAATTGATCCGTTTCTACCTTGACCAACCCCTCACCTGGGATGTGGAAGTGACTTTAAAACCGGAGGATTTAACTACAACTGTTGTCAGTTCCCAGGCCATGCTGGGATGTAATACCTGGATCTTGTCGGAAGGGGCCATTCCCATGGAATGTTGCGTCCTCTTTCCGGGCAATAATTAAGTCTGAACCCAAACAAGGAGGATGAACCATGGTTGCTGTCGATATCAAATCGCTATTGCTCCACATGAATGGCTTTTGCACAACCGCCTTGCAGAACGCGGCGGGATTGTGTGTCTCAAGGACCCATTATGAAATTACCGTCGAACACCTGATTGCCAAATTCCTGGAGGAACCCCGGTCCGATTGGCCGCTGATTCTACCAAAATTCGGTCTGGAGGTAGGAAGGCTTCAGAAGGCGCTGGAACAATCCCTTGAGGATTACAAGACGGGGAATGCCGCCAAGCCGGTTTTCTCCCCCCACCTTCTTGACCTGATTCAGGACGCCTGGCTGATCTCATCCATCGACCTTGGGGACAGGAAGATCCGTTCGGGGGCCATACTCCTGGCGTTCCTGGCCAAGCCCACCCTGTATGCGACGGGAAGGTACGCTGACCTGCTCAAAGAGATCGGCAGGGAAGCTTTGGGGAAGGAATTCTGGAGCCTGACCGGATCCTCCACGGAAACGGAAAAGGGGGCCAAGGACTCGGCCCCGGGGGAATCGGCTGCGGTCAGAGGGGACGGGTCGTTCACCAGCCGTTTCTGCACAGACTTCACCCAGCGGGCTGCCGAGGGAGATATCGATCCTGTCTTCGGACGGGACAACGAAATCCGCCAGATGATCGACATCCTGGCCCGGCGACGCAAGAACAACCCTATCTGTGTCGGAGAACCCGGCGTCGGTAAGACAGCGGTTGTCGAAGGCATGGCCCTGCGGATTGTAGAAAACGATGTCCCCGACATGCTCAAGGGCGTCATCCTTTTGGGGCTGGACATGGGAGCCCTTGAAGCCGGCGCCGGTATGAAGGGGGAATTCGAAAACCGTCTCAAAGGGGTCATCAATGAGATCAAGTCCTCGGAAAAACCGATAATCCTTTTCATCGATGAGGCCCATACCCTCATTGGCGCCGGCGCCGCCGCGGGAGGCGGCGACGCGGCAAACCTGCTGAAACCGGCGCTGGCCCGGGGAGAATTGCGGACAGTCGCCGCCACCACCTGGAGTGAATACAAAAAGTACTTCGAAAAAGATCCCGCCCTGGCCCGGCGTTTCCAGCTCGTCAAGCTCGACGAACCCGATGTGGAAACAACGATTCTCATGCTCCGGGGGCTCAAGGCCAGTTATGAGAAGGCCCACAAGGTGGTCGTCCGGGACGACGCCGTCGTGGCGGCCGCCGAATTTTCCAATCGTTATATAACCGGACGTTTCCTCCCCGACAAGGCCATCGACCTGATGGATACGAGCTGCGCCCGGGTCAAGGTCAACCTGACCGGCAAACCTGCCGTATTGGAGGCCAAGGAACGGGCTGTACAGGCCTATGATCGCGAAATCAAGGCGATGGACCGCGACCGTGCCAACGGCGCCAAAATAGACGAAGAGAAATACCAGGGCGCCGTGGACAAGCGCCAGGCCGTCCATGAAGAAGCGGATCAGCTTCAGGAACGGTGGTTGAAGGAAAAAGACGCCGCTCATCAGGTTGTTACCCTCCGGGAAGAGCTAAACACCCTGACGGCGGAGGAAACGGAGAAAAAGGAAGAGCTGAAAACGCAACTGGAAGCTGCAGGTCAGGCGCTGAAGGATCTCCAGGGAGATGAACCGCTGATCCAGATTGAGGTGGACCCCGACGCCGTCGCCCAGGTCGTTTCCGACTGGACGGGCATACCCCTCGGGAAGATGCTCAAGGACGAAGCGGAAACCATTATCCACCTGGAAGATCGCCTCAAGGATCGGATCAAGGGTCAGGATGCCGCCATGGGGGCCTTGGCGGAAGTCATTCGGGCGGCCAAATCGGGTATCAAAAGCCCGACTCAGCCCATCGGCGTGTTCCTTTTCGCCGGCCCCAGCGGGACGGGAAAGACGGAAACCGGCCTTGCCCTGGCGGACATGCTCTTTGGCAGTGAAAAGAACGTTGTGACGATCAATATGAGCGAGTTTCAGGAAAGCCATACGGTGAGCCGCCTCATCGGCTCTCCTCCCGGCTACGTCGGTTACGGCGAGGGTGGCATGCTGACGGAAGCCGTCCGGCAGCGTCCCTACTCCGTTGTTCTGCTGGACGAATCGGAAAAGGCTCATATCGATGTTATGAACCTCTTCTACCAGATCTTCGACAAGGGCATCGCCAACGACGGCGAAGGCAAGGAGATCAACTTCCGCAACACGATCATGATCCTGACGAGCAATCTCGCTTCGGACGTGATCCAGGAGATGACTTCCGGAGCCGAAGCCCCGGCAGCAGACGTAGTCGCCGGGGCCGTCCGGCCCATTCTTTCTGCTCATTTCAAGCCAGCCCTCCTGGCCCGCATGAACGTCATCCCCTTCTACAGCCTCAATGCCGAGGCCATGCGCCTCATCGTCGAGCTGAAAATGAAGAGAATTCAAAAAAGTCTTTTGGAAAACAACAAGATGGCCATGACCTATGCCCCGGCAGTCGTGGATGCCATCACCGCCCGCTGCACGGAAGTGGAAACGGGAGCCAGGAACATCGAGTACATCCTGAACGGCAACGTTCTACCACGGCTGTCCCAGACGATCCTCACCCACATGAGCGAAGGCGGCATGCCCTCCCAGGTGCATCTGGATATGGACGCCGAGGGAACATTTACCTTTGACTTCGGCGATAGCGCCGGCCGGTAAAAGCCGGAAAATTAGCACGCCGTCGCCAAGCAAAAATTGCATGAAAATGAAACGGGCTGTCGCCAATTCTTTTATTATATCATGCCGTTAAGGTACTTCAGTGCACTGAAGTACCTTAACGGCATCCCCGCGACATGAGGTTTCCAGAACTGAGCTCTATCAGGGTACCAAATGCAAGAACCATCAAAGACAAATCAAGAACTGCGCGAAGAAACTGCCATATTAACGCAGCGGATACAGGAATTGGAACAATCTGAATCAGACCATAAGCGGGCGGAACGGGCAGAGCTTCTCATCCAAAAAGCCGTAGAAAGTTCCAGTGATGCTATTGGCATGGCAAATCCCCAAGGGTGCCATTTCTACCATAACAAAGCCTATCTTGACATGTTTGAATATTCGATCGAAGAGCTCAACAAACCATTAGCGCCAATCGTTACGTTTGCAGATTCTGAGACGGGTCACGAAGTCTTCAAGACGATAATGAATGGCAACACCTGGGTGGGTGAGACCATCATGGTAGCCAAGACCGGGCGGCGATTCACGGTTTTTTTGCGGGCAGATGCAGTAAAGGATGACAAAGGCAACATTATTGGCTTAATCGGCATCCATACAGACATCACCAATAGAAAATTAGCTGAAGAGAAACTGAATAACCAGATGAGTTTTATCTCAACGCTTCTCGATACCATTCCCAGTCCCATATTCTATAAGGATATTGGTGGAAAATATTTGGGCTGTAATCGCGCTTATGAGGAGATCACCGGCAAATCCAGAGAAGAGGTTGTAGGTAAAGACATCTATGATTTATACCCTTCTGACATAGCCGATTTATATGCGAGGAAAGATCGGGAACTGTATGAACACGAAGGAAGCCAAATCTATGATGGGAAGTTTAAGGCCGCAGATGGTAAGGTTAGGGACGTGATCATCAACAAGGCTACCTATGCCGACACCAGTAAGAAGATCGCCGGAGTGGTGGGGATATTCCTCGACATCACCGCACGTAAGCAGGCGGAGCAAGGGTTAAGCGAAGAAATTGCTTTGAAGAATTTCCTTCTCGATTTGTTCAAAAAAGCCCCGGCGTTAACCGACAAAGATCTCTATGACCACGTTCTGGATTACGTGGTCCGTTTGACCGGCAGCACCATCGGCTTCTTTCATCTCGTATCCGATGACCAGAAGAACGTAATTCTGACGGCCTGGAACACGGAAGCGCTCAGGAACTGCACGGCAGCTTATGCAACCCATTATCCTCTCGAACAGGCAGGCAACTGGGTAGATTGTGTGCGCCTAAAACGTTCCATCGTTTATAATGATTTCCACGTATCTCCTAACCGGAAAGGACTTCCGGAAGGGCATACCCCCCTAAGAAGGTTCATGAGCGTCCCTGTTGTGGAGGGGGACAAAGTCCGGATCATCTTCGGGGTAGGCAATAAATCAAAAGAATATACCGAGCTTGACGCCAGCCGGATACAGGTAGTGGCCAATGACCTGCAGAGGATTATGGCACAACGACGGGCGGAGGAAGAGATTCTCAAATTATCCATTACCGACCAACTTACGGGATTGCACAACAGGAGAGGATTTTTAGCACTTGCAAATCAGCAATTGAAATTGTCCGACCGGACGAAGAGGGGCATGCTGCTCTTTTTTGTCGACCTCGACAAAATGAAATTGATTAACGATACACTCGGCCACATGGAAGGAGATCAGGCGCTTTTGGAGGTGACAGCTATCCTTAAGGAGACCTTCAGAGCGGTAGACATTTTGGCGCGCATGGGCGGCGATGAGTTCGCCATCCTTGCCAGCGATTCGACCGAGGCAAATGCGGAAATCTTCTCGACCCGGTTACAGGAAAGGATTGACGTACACAACCAGAGCGAAAACCGGAGATACAGACTATCTCTCAGCGTTGGCTGCGCTTGCTATGATCCTGAAAATCCCTGTTCCCTTGATGAACTCATTATGCATGCTGATCAATTGATGTATGAGCAGAAGAAAAAAAGGAAGGCTCTTCTCCCGCAAGGGGCCTCCCTTTCAAACGATAATCTTCGATAAACATATTTCATCCTTTTTAACACCTTGCAGGGGCGACATAATGCTCGCTAATATGCCAATATTCATGAAGATTATGGGACGACTAATTCTCTTGTTTTGTATCCTTATAATCCTGTTTTTCAACATGGCGGGAAGCGTTTCCATGGGGGATGAGGGAGGAAACAATCAAATGGAGAGGGGGAAGGTAGAGACTCTTCCCGTAACCAAGGGAACAGTTTTTACTGAAACCAACACCGAAATGGAATTCATCTTCGTCAAGGGCGGCTGCTTCCAGATGGGTAATACCTTTGGTGGCAGGGATGGCAAGTGGCCTCCCTACCATCCGACATCCGTGGAAGATTTTGCTCCGGCGATATATGAGCAACCGGTTCACGAAGTATGCGTGAGCGATTTCTATTTGGGAAAGTATGAAGTCACCAATCGGCAATACCGCCAATTCTCCCTCGAGACGGGGGCTCACCTTCCGGAATGGGATGATAATGAAAGTACTTCCAGCGTCTATACGGGCGGCGATGAGCATTATGCCTTCATGGGGGATGCCTTGACGGCGGACAATCATCCGGTTGTCGGCATCTCTTGGTATGATGCGGTAGCATTTACGAAGTGGTTGTCCAACAAAACAGGACGGACTTTCCGACTGCCCACGGAGGCGCAATGGGAGTTCGCCGCCCGGAGCGGAGGGAAAAACGAACAATGGGCAGGGACAAGCGATCTTTCAACCCTGAGTAAGTATGCCTGGTTTGGCTATAATGCTGATGAAAAAACCCGGGCAGTTGGACAGAAGCTGCCTAACGATCTCGGATTCCGCGATATGAGTGGAAATGTATGGGAATGGTGCCATGACTGGTATGATGATCACTATTACAGCAGCAGTCCTCGCCACGACCCTCAGGGGCCGGCTGTCGGCACAACGCGTGTCCTGCGCGGCGGTTCCTGGATCAGCATCCCGGCAACTGTCCGGGCAGCAAACCGGGATTGGAGCTACCCATCGAGCAAAACCTCAATTTATGGTTTCCGCGTTGCCATGCCGGCGAGATAACAGGTGCAACTGTCCCTAAAGCATGGGGATATAAGGAGCTGAGCCTACAGGTACATGTCTAGATTGTATTTTTCTGTGTTCAATACGTTTATGTCCCGGATCTCGCAAATGACATCACCCAGAAGCGGATACGCAATCGCTGCGATTCTTCTCGGAACAGTCTTACTTGTTTTTGCGATCCTCTGCGGGGTTACTCCTGTACATGCCGACCAATCACAGAGTTTCGTCTGGGTGGGTGACGCCCAAGGAGCTGACAATAACGATCCCATAAACACGGCTGTTCTCAATCCCATTGTGGACTCCATCCTCGCCCTGAGCACAAAACCCAAGGTGGTGATCTTTGGAGGCGACACAGCCCACCGGGGCGGCACGACCAACCTGGAGAAATTTAAAACCCTGTTTACGGATCGTCTGACCGCCGCAGGCATCCCCTCGGCTTCCACCGCGGGCAACCACGACCTCTATACTCAGTCACCCGCATCTCTCACCGGTGCAGCACTGACGAGACAGCAAGAGTACCAGGCCATCTTTAACAGTAGTTGGACACAGAACGGTCCTTCTGCAGCTTATAAAAATTTGGCTTTTTCATTCCATTTTGGCAATTCACTTTTCATCATGGCCGACAGCTATTATGCCACCGAAAATGGTCCTGAACCGCCTTACGGCATCAATACGACACAGCAGAACTGGATACAGGGTCTGCTGAAAAACAATACGGCATCCCATTCATTCTTTTTTACCCACATCCCGGCATTCAATCCGTGGACTCCGGGTTCAGCAAATGACAACATGACGGACACCTGGAAAACGATAACCACGTCAGGCAATGCCAACAATACAAATGCCTCGATGATGTTTTCCGGACATCTGCACCTTTATTACCGGACCTTTCGCGACAGCACCTATCAAGTAACGGCCGGATCTGCAGGGGCGCCGCTGAACTGCCAGGAAGGTGAAACCTGCGGTCCCGTCGAGCCGGGTGATGTTTACGCGCTGCTTTACAACTATGCCATCGTGTCCATCAACGGTAGAGAGGTAACGGTCAAAGTGCTCGACCAAAACAATGCACAAATTGACATGTTCCAGTACTTCGACAGCAGCGGGGTAAGCAATAGCGTCATTCACAGCGAGAGCGCTATTTCTCCGGACGCGGCCCTGAAACAACCCACCGGTATTCTGGCTGCCAGCGGCAACACCATCACCAACAATGCCTCCATAAGCAACGTCCTTACCGGCATAGATGCCGTCAGCAACAATACCATTACCAATTCCAGCAGCATCAACCCGCTGTCCGGCGGAAACGGCATCCACGTCTACGACAACAATACGGTAACAAACGCTGCCGCCGGCAGCATCACCGGCAACTCAGATAATACCACAGGCTTTTGGGGAATCCGCGTCAACACGGGAAACTCGGTTGAAAACAATGGTACGATCACTGCTTCCGGAACAAACAGCATCGCTTTTTTAGCCCAGGGCGACAACAACACCCTGACCAATAAAGGCACCCTCAGCGCATCGGGAACGGGTTCCTACGCGGCGAAATTTCTGGGTACAGGGAACTCCCTCGTCAACTCCGGTACTATTTCGGGAAACATCCTGTTCAACGGCGCAAGTAGCAGTTATACTCAGAATAGCAACGGAACCATCCAATTAAAGGTAGCGTCTCCGACAAGCAATGATGTCGTAACAATCTCCGGCAGCGCCAAGATTGACGGGACGCTGGAAACCAGATGGCAGGGAGGCCCCGTTCCGTCTCTCAATACGAAATTCGGAACGATCCTGACCGCCTCATCAGGAATAACCGGTCAATTCTCCTCTCTTCTTACCAATATTACCCCGACGATAATATTTAAACCTAAATATGATATCCTCAACCAGATATATCTCGTGGTAGAAAGAGACTATACCAACCAGACCCTCTTCTCCTCTCTTAGTTTAAATCAGAAGGCGGTAGGCTCCATGCTCAATCCCCTCGCCAATTCGGCAAGCGGTGATCTGGATACGGTCCTGGGCAAGATCGACGCCCTGACGACCGACGCGCAGGTGGCCGCCGCCTTCGATCAGTTGTCTCCCATCGCCGGCGTGGCTCAGAACAACATGACCTCCGGGGTAGCCTCATTTCAGACCGGCAACGTCGCTTCCCGTCTTGGTGATTTGCGCATGGGTGTGCAGGGGTTCAGTTTTCAGGGATTGGAAAACATAGATTTGCTTTATGCCAACAGTCCCCGACAACCATTTCTCCTGGCCAGCAACAGCGATGATCTCCAGGGGATGATCCCCGTGGCCCCAGATCCCAACTGGGGTTTCTTCGTAAGAGGCAATCTTGTCCAGGGGGATCAGAAAGATACGGCAGGGCAGCGGGGCTACGATTTCAAAAATGGCGGCCTCACCCTGGGTACGGACTACCGCATTTCGGAAAATTTTGTCGGTGGGGCGTTGTTCGGAATGAATACCGCGAAATCATGGATCAACGATGCCGGAAGCACGGTCAAACTGGATGGTTATACTTTAGGGCTCTATGGAACCTATTTCCGGAAGGCTTTCTACCTTGACGGCCAGGCAAGCTATGGTTGGAATAATTTTAGCAATAACCGGCGGATCGTTTTTCCGGGTGTTGACCGTACAGCGACGGCGAGTCCTTCCGGGGGTCAGGTAACGGCCTACGGGGGGACGGGCTATGATTTCAGCTTTGCTTCCTGGACTATCGGTCCGGCCCTCACGTTTCAGTATCTCTGGATGGGTGTAAACGGTTATAGTGAGTCGGGGGCGGATTCTCTGAATCTGCAGGTGGACCGCCAGACGACGGAATCTTATCAGGGAAGCGCGGGGGTCAAAGGGTCATGGAACTGGACGAAAGACAAACTTAGGTTAGTGCCGCGTCTATGGGGGTTTTACCGGCACGAGTTCGGCAACGTGAATCCGGCGACGATCGCCAGCCTGGCCCAGGGCAGCTCGGCCTTCACCATCGAAAGTGTCGCCCCGGAGCGGAACTTCTTTAGCGTCGGAGCGGGGATCAACTGCCACTGGACAGAGCGCGTCCTGGCCTATCTAAATTATGAGGCCCAGCTTGGGCAGAGCACTTACAGCGCCCAAAGCGTAACCCTCGGCCTCCGCCTCCAGTTCTAATTCCGGCTCTAAATCAAAGCTCTATCTTCGTTGTAGCAGCATCAGACGCGGATGGGGCGGAGACGTGAACGTCACCCGAGGGTCAGCACCGTGACCTGACTGGGACAGGAGCACATACCGGGCGCGTTGGGGAGCATGACCAAGCTGTTCTGGCCGGTAACACTCGTCAATCGCTGCGCCGGAGCGCCGTCAACAAATATTGTCACGCAACCCATCAGATATTCCGTCTGCCCGTCCATCAGATGGGAAACGACGCCGCCCATAACGCCGGTACAGTCGCCAAAGCTTACCAGCCCCATGGAAAGCTGGTTGATCGAGGGCATACAGTCCACAAGGATATTATATGCCGCCGGGGCGGTCGCCGCCGACATGTTGATGTCCGGGTAAGGGATGGGGGTCGGGATGGGCCCCACGGGGGTAATGCATACATCGGGGAAACCGAGATTCATTCCCGCGCCCTGGGATAGCATGAACATGAAAACCTCCTCTTTATCCGAGATGAACCTGCCCGGCATTGATCGTAACAATTTCCTCGGCAACATGCATGGCATTCTTGGAATGCATGGTGAGGTTTGTATCGACGAGATAGCGCGTCGATCCGGTCTGCACTTCCTCGTGATCCTTCACGAACCTGAAGGCGTCGATGAGCTTTTCCGTAAGCTGCTCGAAGATATTCTCAACTTTCCCGGCAATGGTCTTTATGGTTCCGAATTCTGTAAAAAGAGACTTCCCCAAAAACGAACATTCCTCGAAGGCGGCATTGCCGGTCCTGGCTGCCAGGGAAAGCTTATCCGACACAACCGACACCTCATCATCAGCGGAGATCGTAAGTCCTCCCCGGCGGATGTGAAGATTCGCATCCCCTTCCAGAACGATCTCACTGACCTGACCCACCGTCTGATTCTGCATGAGCACAGAGAGGATAAAACATTTTCCCGCCCCATCGAAAGCGGTAAGAACGGAATCCCCCTGCTTCGGCCTCAGGAGACAACTTGCCGCCTTCAGCGCCGGGTAACTGCCCATTGAAGTCTCAACTCGCAATATTTCACCTTCCTCCACTACAATCCCGTACTCAAGATACGGCTGGACATGCTCCTTTGTCCTTAAAAGCCTTTGCTGCATGGTTTTCCCTCCATCCACCATTTACCGTTTACCATTCACCATTTTACTTATCCTTATCCTTTTCCTCCGGCGGAGCCCAGTCTTCCGCCTCTGCCATTTCTTCATCCGTTCCCTTTACAAGCAGCCTGTTTGCCCTGTCCCATTTAGTATGGTCCTCGATAATGCGGTGTAACTTTGCCGCGTACAGATTGGCGCCGGCAAAATCCGCCGCCGTCAGGTCGGCGTGAGAAAAATCGGCATAGGCGCAAAAGGCGTCCGTGAATACCGCCGCCTGGCATTTCGCTTTGGTGAAGACACCGTTCACGAGTTTTGCCCCCGTGAAATCAGCCCCCCCGGCATCACATTCCCCGAAAAAGGCATGTGACAGGTCGGCCTCTTTAAACAATGCTTTCCTTAAAACCGCCCCCTTGAAAAGGGCGTTTTGCGCCCGCACCCCCGTCAGGACCGCCCCCGTCAGATCGGCCTCCATGAACGTGGAATATGTCAGCTCGGCACCGGTAAAATCAGCCCCCGTCAGGTCCGCCTGGGCCGCATTCACCTGCATGAAACGGGCGCCCCTGAAGTCCTGACCTGCGAGTTTGCAACCCTGAAAGAGGATCTTGCTGAAGTGGGCGCCCTTAAAATTGGCATTGGTAAGGTCGGAGCCGTTGAACATGACCTTAAGGAGGTCCGCCCCGGAAAAATCGGCGCCGATGAGTTTTGTATGCTGGAGGAGGGCCTTTTCAAACCGGGCATTCTTGCAGCTCGCCCCCGTCAGGTCGGCGTGCTGCATCAGGGTCCAGCTTACGAAGCACCCGGAAAAATCGGCCTGCATAAGGTTTGCGTGGGTCAAGAGCGTCTCGTGGAGGGTCGCCTCCTGGAAGGAAGCCCCGGCAAGATTCATCTTCATAAAATTGACTTTGGTAAGGTCCGTACTGTGAAAGCGCACCCCGGAAAAGTCGCACCGCCGAAAGCCCGTCTTGAGGATCCGGGCGCCGGAAAGATCACCGTTTTTGAAGGTACAGTCTTCAAAACGGCCACCCGTGAGATCGAGCCCGGCAAGATTGATGCCCGAGAGATCGACGCCTGCCAGCGTCTCGTTGGCGGCAATGGCCTGCAGAACCTCCGATTGCCTCATGTAATCCCCTTTTCGCTTCTGAGCGCATCTGTGTGTTTGAAGAGAAGCGATTTCTTCACATTGGCGTCATCCATCTGCGTTGCGCCTAATACAGCCTTGTAGAAATCCACGGCGTAGAGGTTGGCCCCCCGCAAATCGGCGTTTACCAGTCTTGATTTTCTCAGGGAGCCGCAGAAAAGGTTGATATGCCGCATATCCGCCCCCTCAAGATTAGATTTGGAAAACCGGCAGGTCTTGGCGCAAACGCCATAGAGATCGACGCCGTGGAGATCGCACTTCTCAATCAGCGCCCCGTCGAGGCATGATCCGGTAAATTTGCTCTCCGAGAGATCCGTTTCCCGCAGGGATCCCTGGGTAAAGGTAACATTACGGAGGTCGGCCCCGGAAAAGCGCGAATTATTGCCCATACGGGTTTTGTGCATATCCGCCCCGTAGAAACTGACCCCCTCGCCGCTTACCTCCATAAACGTGGTCGAGGGGAGGGCGGCCTGAGAGAATGTTGCCCGGTCAAGAGTCAGTCTGCGGATGAGACACCTCTCCAGCCGGGCCCCCTTGAATGTCGTATCGGAGGCGTCTCCGTCGGAGAAGACGGACAGATTTGCCTTGATGTCGTTAAATTTCACTTTCACCAGGGATGTCTTCATGATCGTCGTCATATAGATGGTGCTTCCCGACAGGTCGGCCTCGGTCAGATCGGCGTCCTTGATGGTTGCCTGGTTCATCTCGGCCGCCCGCAGATCGGTCTTTTTGAGCTTCGCCTTGATAAGCATGCACTTGTCCAGTTTTGCCTTCTGCAGGGAGGCCCCCGTAAAGTCAGCCTCTATGGCCATGACCTGGGTAAGGTCGGCGCCATCCAGGATAGAACCGGCAAAATTGGTCTTCTGGCATTGGGCCTGGTTAAGATCGATGCCGGAGAGGTCGAGACCGGACAGGTCCACCCCGGCAAGCCTGGCAAAGGCCAAGCTCTCGCCCCGGCCGTGCATCGCGATGACCTCCTCCCGGGTCCTCTTTACCATGCGGTCCGTATCCATGCCGAACTTGGCAAAAGTTGCCTTTGCCCCCGGGGGCATCTCTTGGGCCAGTGTTTTTGCCTTCGCTGCGGCGGCTGTCTCCTTCGCTGCGGCAAGTTTTGCCATGCCCGCATCGAAACGAGCCTGGCCCTCCTGGCTCATCTTACTTATATCAGACGTTATTTTGCTGTATTTCTGTTCAATGTCCGGTGTCAAGACCCCCTGTTTTTTCAGAGCCGCAGAGCTGAGGGCAAGCTTCGCCGTCATGGTATCTCCCGCCGCGGCGATGGCGTTGGGCTGGGGGCTGGGGGGGCCGGCGTTCAGCACTGCATCAGGGTCAAGACCGGCCTTTTTCAGAGTATCCCCGACCCGAGCGAGGAGCTCCGCCTTCATCTGTGCCTGCTTGGCGACAACGTCGCCCGTCTTCCCGTCCAGATAACCGCGAATCTCCTTGCTCGACTTATCAACGATCGCCCTGACATCTATGGCGGGAATCGGCACGGTCAGATCCTCGGCGGTGGGATGCTTACCCGGCGCCGGTAGAGTTGGGGCAATCTTGTGCCTCTTTTTGAACGCCTCGGTCATGACCTCCATGATCCAGGCGCGAATGTCCACGCCCATTCTGTGGGCGGCAAAGAGATTGTCCCCCTTGGGAAGGGCGTAGGGCAGGGAATCAGGGTAGGCCTTCTTCCATGCTTCCCAATCCTTGGCGCCAGGCGCTGCTTTTTCCGGCATGACAATAAGCAGGGGCGTCGCATGCGTCGCCTCTAGTTGTGTCGTCTTTTTGATCTGGGCATCGCCATCCTTGGACGGTTTCTCATCGGGCCCGGCCAGGACGATGACCGAACAGGCATCGCCGATCTCCTGCTCCAGGAGAAGGGCCTGAAGCTCATCGGCTACGACAACGACAGGGGCGCCATCCTCGGCAATGAAGAGGAGCGGCGTTTTGTCGGAACCGTCGACAAGCTCACATCCGGCCAGGTCTCCGTCTTTTTGCCACCCTCCATCTTTTTGCCTGCGCTCATCTTCTCGCCGGCCTTCGGGCAGGATCAGGATTCTGTTTAAAACGGCCTCGTTGAAACGGGGCATGACCAGACCGGCCGGGATGACAAGATCGTCCTCACCCGGCGACACGCCGTCCTTCGGGGTAACACTTTTCAGAGCCTCAGAATAGGCGGCAATGTTCTTTTTGCCAATGCCCTTCGGGGTGATGTCTTTTGGCATATCAGGGGACGGCTTCAGACCCCAGATAGCCCTCGAATCTTTTATCTCAGCGGGGTTTATGCCCAGCCAGGCCCGCTTGATCGTATCTTTCTCGATGCCGAGGGCATGGAGGGCGCTCTGGGCGTTACGGTCGGCCTCAAGGTTTCGCCGGCATTGCACGATCAGGGGGAAGCCGCGATCATGCCAGGGGTTGACCTTTTTCTTTTGTTCCAGCAACGCCTCCGGGGCAAATCCGATCTTATCGAGCTGGGCGGCAGGAATGGTCATCCTTACCTTCGCCGCCCCTTCCTTGAGAGCTGCCGCCGCGCTCTCCTTCGCCTTCGCCGTCACCGCGTCCAGATGGGTCATCTTTTCACCAATCTTGGTCGAAGTCGCCCGCAGGGTTCCCCTCATCCGGTCGAACATGGTCAAGTCGATTTTGACAATATGGCCATATTTGCCGTGGAGATCCCGGGACTGGGCCTCCAACCGGTCGAGGAGGGCGAGATTGTCACCGATGACCTGCTGGCCGGTAGCTGCTGTCTCCGCAGGGGTCCGGGGCATGACCGGGGCTTTTCCCGTGGCCTTTTTGATGGAGTGATCGATATCTTTCGGTATCCTCTTGACCCGTTTCATCATCTTGCCAATCTTCTTCGCCGCCTCCTGGAGGGGCGCCATATCCACATTGACAGTCGTGTCCATGGCCTTTTTCTGCTCTTCCAGGTAATGTTCCAGAGAAAGGGGCTGGTCACCCAGCCGCTCCGTGGCAATGAAGATCCGGAGGACGTCTTCATATTCCTCGTCGAATATCTCCGTAGTTCCCCGGTACATGACCACCCCCCGCAGGAGCGTGGGGAAAAGCCACAGCGTATCCACGCGGGTGGTAACATTCTGGAAAACCTCCGCCGCAGATTTTGGGGCTTCCTTTTTTGTGACAAAACAACGAATGCGCAGTTCCGGTAGGTGCGACTCGATAAGCTGCATATCGGGGTGCATGTTGAGGATCTCTATCGCCTCGCCACCATGGAAGAAACCGCCGATATATTGATCGACCGGAGCACAGTTGAAATATTCATAATCCATGTCGTCCGGGAAGTAAGGCCACCGCTCTTTCAGCCATTTATCGTCGTAGGTCCCGGTCTTTTTCTGCCGCTCGGGCCTCATCATATCGACGACATCGAAGCCGGCGGGTAGAGGCCGGTCGGCAGGCGAGCCGATGATACTGTTCCGGTATTCTATATTCGGTAAGGGTGTCCGCAGCTCCCCATCTTTACCGAGCACCGGGGTAACGCCCTTCCCGACGGGATTGGCAGGGAAATCCTCCCCACCGAAGGCATTTCGCCAGGTAAGGGGCAGTTCGGAAAAGGGGACCGGATCGGTGATAATCTTGACGCCGGTGTTTATATCCTCCCACCAGCGGTCACCAAAAACGGCTATTTCCTTGCGGAGGTCGCCAACCCGGAAAGAAACGGTGGAGGCGTTTCTTTCCGTACCCCGGGGGGAGAAACACGACCCCGTAAGGAGCACTTCGCCGCGCGGTTTCGGCATCCCGGCATCAAGGAGAGGAGTGGGCTTTAACTGATCGGGGATCGTTTTCCACAACTCCTGTTCGGTAAGGGGATCATTGGGGGCCATGAGATCGAAATAGATAAAAACCGTCAGGGCCAGATAGAGCTTGTCCTGCACCCCGAAGGGCTTCACGAAGAGGGAATGCTGGTTTTTTTTATAGATTTTCATGGTTTCCTTGCCGAGGGAGGTTAAACCTTCCGCCCAAGCCTGCCAGCACCTATCCGCTGTTTAAAGAATGCTGCATAGGGCGGTAATTGTATCCTGGGAGGCATGAATGTTCGTCTGCTCTGCGATAGTGAGCGTAGCCATAGCGGCTGTCTCCAATTTGGAACCGAGGACTGTTACTTTGTCGCCAATGGTCTTGGTTGATTGCGCAGTTGCTTCCGCCAGCTCGCCGCGCGCCTTTGTCTCAGCGGCAATCGCCGTAGTCGCTTCCCCCACAGCCTTCTGCAATGAGGCGATTACCTCATTTTGGGCAGCAATGGCTTTGTTAAAGTCTGCCGTGGTTACCGTATGTGACGCTACTACGTCCACCTTTTCAGCATGAACGTCCGTTTTCGAGGCTGTGGTCTTGACTTCGGCTCCGTGCACCGCGTTTTTGTCACCATGTACGCCCGTTGTCGCCGCGGAGACCGTGGTTTTCTGTGCAAAGATATGCGTGCGCTCCCCCCCCAGCTTTCCTTCTTTAAGCACATACTCCCACGATTCGGCCGCACGAACATCCAGGTAACCGAGCAAGTAAATATACACCGTCCCCCCAAGGGTGGTGCATACTTCCAACCCGATAACCGTCTCTGTCGATTCCCCGAGGATAAGCTCATTTGACGTACCCGCGGTAATATTCATTTGCCCGGCGGTATTAAAATTAAATCCATAATCGGTGTTGTCCGGATCCGAAGAATAGTCGCCCGACGAGGCCGATGGCGGATCGTTAGGGGCCCCGATGCGGATGAAGCTTCCCTGATTCGGTGAATGGAGCAGGATGCGTTCACTTCCCGAGGCATCCTCCATATGGAATTCGTTTCCCGAGGCGGAGAGGAGCCGGGATTTGGTCTGGTTATCGCCGCTGACAGGGCTCGGGGTCTCGGGATTCGGCACGGCGCCGGCAATAACGGGCCGGTCGGGATCGCCGTCGATGAAGGTGATGAGCACCTCCGTTCCTTTGTGGAGGGGAAAATGCATGCCGTGGTCGGGGCCGGCATAGGGCTGAGCCATCCGGACCCAGTTCGACGCCTTCCCACCGGTCCGGCCGGAAAGATCGAAGGGGAAGATGATTTTGTACCGACCCTGGGGATCAAGCTCTGCATATTGACCGCTCCCCGCTGCATCGATCATTCCCGAGATCGTGCCGGAAATTTTCGGTTTTTCCGTTTTCGCTTCCGGCCGGAACTGTACCGACCCGGGGATGGCAGTGAAATAGTTGCGATAATTTACTTTTTTTTCTTCATCGCCGCCCCCGCCCACGCTGATACCTGACAGCAAATAGCCGGTCTGACTGCCTTCGTGATCGATATCCGTAATCAGGTAGCTCTGGTTGACGCCTTTCCGGTAGTGATTTTCGAGGGTAAAGGTAAAGCCGGGCAGCATAAACGGGACCGATCCTTCGCCAAGATATACTTCCCGGCGGCAGAGAATGCTCTCGGCCCTGATCTTGGCCAGGCGCTTTCCCTCTTCCGGCGTTTTGATATGTTCGTTGTAAAAGAAAACCGTACCCCGCCCTTTTGTATCCACATTCGCCTCGCCGCTCATTTCCAGGGATGGCTTCCGGTAGTTGTAATCCTTCAGAAACACCTTTTCCGGCATCAGGCTCCGGCGGCAACGAAAGGATGCCACAACTTCGGCGGCGCGCAGGGATTCGAGCCCCGACGGGGGTGAATAGGTGAGGACATTGCCGGCGGCGAGGTCGGTGTGAGCCAGGCGGGTGTCCGTGAAGATCACCTTCTCGCCGCTTTCCGTCTGGTCAAAATAATAATAGATGCCTTCCCGTTCCAGCCAGCGGGAGAGAAAGTTCAGGTGGCTTTCATTATACTGGCAGACATATTCAATGGGATCATAGTATCCCTGGAGGCGAAATTCAAAATCATTCTGAGTAAGGCCGCCATCGATGAGTACCATTTGGGCAAACTCCGGAAGGGTTTTATCGAGGATAATCTGATTATGCTTGGTAATGGACAGCCACCAGAGGCGGGGAACAAGATAGGCCCGGTAAAAGGCATATTCTCCGATCGCATGGAGATGCTCAAAATGGGTAATTATGCCATTATAAATCGCATCTCCCCCTGTTTCCCGGTGGAATACGAGCTTGGCGGTGTTTTGCATGATCACATCGAAATCGATTTCGAGATTGTCCGAAACAAGCATGATCTCAAATTCATATGGTTTGGATATCCCTTCCGAACCTTTCATGCTTATTACTCCAAAGGTGTCTTCAGGCAGGGCCTTTGAAATAAAAGAAAACTTTTTCGCCGTAAAGTAATTCATTGTCGTCCTCCTTCGGAGAGAGGGTAGGAAACGGTTGGAAACAGTGCCCTACCTCAAGCCAGGATCATACTTTTCTTCATGGCGGAAGTATAGATAGATTCTCCCCTCATGTCAAAATTATTTCCGGTCCCAAGGCAATATATGCTTGCGCCGCGCCTTATAATTTGAAGACTTCAAAGGCAATAGAGGCTATTCTTTTCTTCTGCAGATTGTGATATGGAGACCAGACATGGTGATATTTGAATGTAATTCCGATTCTAAAGCAAATGAATAGTGGAGGAGCTGACAGCCAATGAATAAGACATCAGCAACCATGGTAGCAATAATGATGGCGGCCATTTTAACAGGATTTTTTGTTACGGCGAAGTTTGCCGCCGCAGGGGAGACTGGCAGGGACGGCCATTTCATCGCCTACAGCAACGGAACCGTCCTGGACACACGGACAAACCTGATGTGGGCGGCGAAAGACAACGGATCTGACACTGACTGGCGGAATGCCAAGTCCTATTGCACCAGTTATCGCGGGGGTGGATACAAAAACTGGCGGCTGCCGAAGCAGGATGAGCTGGCAGGGTTATATGATGAGAACAAATCCCATCCAGCTAAATGTAATCCCGAATTCAGTATTAATGTCGCAACGGAATTGATAGATATTTCCTGTGTTGATCTCTGGGCATCGGAGACGCGCGGTTCCGACTCGGCTATCTTCAGTTTCACCCGCAGCAGGCGGGGCTGGCATCCCCGACTTCACGACAGAGGCTTCCGTGCCCTCCCGGTGCGTTTCGTCAAATGATTTCCCGTTCATTAGAATCAGATCGTCTTTTTGCCGCTCATTTTACCACACAATGATTGACTGATCTCTATGAAAGGTGTAAGTTTCTCCCCGCGATGCTCTTAATATTTGGAAGCTCTTTTGGCGTCAGCAAATACTTTTTGAAGCCGAAACAGGACGATTCCATAGAAGTCATTTTATATGAAAATCCCCCCTCCCCCATTTGTCAAAGGGGAGAGGGGGGATTTTCATACGTCGTTCCGCCCGCCTTCGGGCATGGATGTCAGTTATAAGGAAGACCCTGCCGACATGGACCAAGGAACTCACAACAAGATCGTTTCCTTTATCTGGGGTATCGCCGATGACGTCCTGCGCGATCTCTTCAAGCGCGGTAAATATCCCGACGTAATCCTGCCGATGTGTGTCCTGCGCCGGCTCGATGCCGTCCTGGAACCGACCAAGCAAGCCGTTCTCGAAACCAGGGAGATCCTCGACAAGGCCGGTATCACGGAACAGCGCGCCGCCCTTTGTCAGGCCGCCGAACAGGCGTTTTACAACACGTCCAAATTCACGCTTCGAGATCTCAGGTCCCGAGGCAGCCAGCAACAGCTTCGACAGGATTTCGAGGCTTATCTCGACGGTTTTTCGCCCAACGTCCAGGACATCCTGGAAAACTTCAAGTTTCGTAATCAGATTTCGACCCTTTCCAAATCCGATTCCCTCAGCACCCTGATCGAGAAGTTTCTCGACCCGGACATCAACCTCAGCCCCAATCCCGTCTTAAACGGCGACGGTACGGTGAAGCACCCGCCCATGGATAATCACTCCATGGGCACCGTCTTTGAGGAACTCGTCCGCAAGTTCAATGAGGACAACAACGAGGAAGCAGGCGAACACTGGACGCCGCGCGATGCCGTCAAACTGATGGCCAACCTTGTCTTTCTGCCCATCGCCGACGCCATCGAATCGGGCTCCTATCTGCTCTACGACGGCACCCTCGGTACCGGCGGCATGCTTACCGTGGCGGAAGAAACACTGAAGGAAATTGCTGCAAAAACCGGCAAGCAGGTCAAGACCCACCTTTATGGCCAGGAGATCAACCCCGAGACCTACGCAATCTGCAAGGCCGACATGCTCCTCAAGGGCGAGGGTGAAAGCGCCGATCACATCGTCGGCGGAGCCGAATGGTCCACCCTCGCCCACGACGCCTTTCCCGCCCGAGAGTTTGACTTCATGCTCTCCAACCCGCCCTATGGCAAGAGCTGGAAGAATGATCTCGAAAGGATGGGCGGTAAGGACGGCATGCGGGACCCGCGCTTCCGGATCACTCACGCCGGAGATCCTGACTACTCTCTCATCACCCGTTCCAGTGATGGTCAGATGCTCTTTCTTGCCAACATGGCGGCGAAGATGAACCACAAGACGCCGTTGGGCAGCCGCATCGCCGAGGTCCACAACGGCTCTTCCCTCTTCACCGGCGACGCCGGGCAGGGGGAGAGCAATATCCGGCGCTGGCTCATCGAGAACGACTGGCTGGAGGCTATCGTGGCCCTGCCCCTCAACCTTTTTTACAACACGGGCATCGCAACCTACATCTGGGTTCTTTCCAACCGCAAGGCAGCGCATCGCAAGGAGAAAGTACAACTCATCGACGCCACCCAATGGTTCAAGCCCCTGCGCAAGAACCTCGGCAAAAAGAACTGCGAACTCTCCGAAGACGATATCGGCCGCATCTGCGACGCTTACCTTGCCTTCCGGGAGACCGGGCAGTCGAAGATTTTCCCGAATAAGGCTTTCGGCTACTGGAAAGTCACCGTCGAACGACCGTTGCGTCTACACAGCCGGCTGACGCTTAAATCATTAGAATCATTGCGCTTTTCTTCCGGGGATGAAGATCTCCGGGCTGCTGTTTATGAAGAATTCGGCGATGCCCTGGCTGATAATTTTATCGGCGTGGAGCAGGCCCTGGCCAAACGGCTTGCCGAATGGGGCAATGGCGACGAAGATGATGAGAACGAAGAAGGCGAAACCGTGAAGAGGGGCATGCCGGAGAAGAAAAAGAAGAAACTTCTCGACGCCAAGACCTGGGAACGCGACTTCCGTCTTGTGGAAACGGCAACTGTTTTGCGTCAGGAAATCGGCGGCGCCCTCTTTGAAGATCACAATGTTTTTCGTGATGCCGTTGACGACGCCCTCAAAAAGATTGATCGCAAGACAAGCGCCTCCGACCTTAAACTCATCCTGCGCGCCGTGAGTTGGCGCGAGGAAACGGCCCCGCCGGTCATCGCCAAGATTAATAAGCCCGGCAAAGTCACGCCCGACCCCTTGCATGGCCGCTATCTCCTTTCCCGCGATCCCGCCGTGCGAGAAGGACGGAGTGAAGGGGCGAAGGCCAAGCCGGTAGTCGTCGAATATGAACCGGATACCGACTTGCGCGACACCGAACAGGTGCCGCTCCTGGAGGAAGGCGGCATCGAGGCCTTCATTCGCCGCGAAGTGCTCCCCTACACGCCCGACGCCTGGATAGACGAGTCCAAGACGAAGATCGGCTACGAAATCAGCTTCACCCGACACTTCTACAAGCCGCAGCCCCTGCGCACACTGGAAGAGATTCGCGCCGACATCCTCGCCGTGGAGAAGGAGGCAGAGGGGTTGCTGGATGATCTGATTGGGGGAGGGACAACGTGAAAGCCGCCATGAAGCCGTATCCGGAATACAAGGTATCAGGCCACGCTTGGCTTGGTGATGTGCCAAAGCATTGGGAGGTGTTGCCGAATCGGGCACTTTTTGCTGAATTGAAAGAACGCAATCATCCGGATGAGGAAATGCTTTCGGTTACGATTACAAAAGGCATAATTCGGCAAAAAGCTCTACTGGAGGGTAGTTCAAAAAAGGACAGTTCCAACCTGAATAAGTCTGCCTACAAACTGGTTTGTCCTCACGACCTCGCTTACAACAAGATGCGGGCATGGCAGGGCTCCATCGGCATTTCCGATTTTCGTGGCATTGTCAGCCCGGCCTATGTCGTTATGAGATTGCGCAACGATAATATTCCCGGCTATTTCCATCACCTCTACCGTACACCGTATTTCGCCAAAGAGGCCGAACAATGGTCTTACGGGATTACCTCGGATATGTGGAGCCTCCGTCCGGAACATTTCCGGATGATCTATTCCCCTTTACCACAGCATGATGAGCAAGCTGCTATCGTCCGCTTCCTAAACCATACAAATCTGCGAATAGAGAAGGCAATTAGGGCGAAGGGGAAGCTGATTGCGTTGCTGAATGAACAGAGGCAGGCCATTATCCACCGCGCCGTCACCCGCGGTCTCGACCCGGGCGTCCGCCTTAAGCATTCCGGTGTGGCGTGGCTGGGGGACATACCGGAGCATTGGAAAGTGATGCCGCTACAACGCATAACAGTATCTCGGTGCGATGGGCCATTTGGTTCAGGATTGAAGTCTTCGCACTACACCGATCAGGGAATCAGGGTAATCCGGCTACAGAACATTGGGCATGCTGAGTTCAAGGATTCGGACACGGCTTTCATCTCTCCATCGTATTACGCTACTCTCGGAGACCACACGGTGGAACCGGAAGACTTGCTCATTGCCGGCCTTGGTGACGAACGCCATCCAGCGGGGCGTGCGTGTGTTGCTCCGTCTTTCATAGTTCCGGCCATGGTCAAGGCGGACTGCTTTCGGTTCCGCCTTTTCAGGCAGCGTCTGGAGCCACGGTTCGCAGCACTGCACCTGACGGCAACGGCCGTTGCTGCATCATCTTTGCTGTCCACTGGGGCAACAAGGCAGCGGACAAATCTACAAACAACGGTATCGCGTTCGGTTGTTGTTCCTCCGATACAAGAACAACTCACGATTATTGAACACATAACGAATGAGACATCCTCGCTTCGTCTCGCCATTAGTAGCGCTGAGCGCGAAATTCTCCTCCTCCGCGAATACCGCACCCGCCTCATCGCCGATGTCGTGACAGGGAAACTAGACGTCCGTGAGGCAGCCCGCCGTTTGCCAGATGAGGCAGAAGAACTCAAGGAATTGCAGAGTTCCGAAGATGACGCTGAAAATCTTGATCCTGTGGGGGAGGCATGAAGATTTCGTTGACGGGTAGTTGACTGGTGAAGGCAAATTCAGGCGGGCATTTTATTTAACTACAATAAAAACAGATAGTTACAATTAACATGGATAGTTGGCGGGTGATCTACGGACTTCAAAGCCGAGGATAATCGTTATGAAGACGGACACGAGTGAACGGGGGCTGGAAGACCTGATTGTTGCGGCAATGACCGAGCCGAACCCGGCG
>Ga0247840_10000143_pt1 | contig 144184 bp, 118 predicted proteins | sample LaCruzMarch2015__FD_192404 | JGI IMG/M metagenome (GOLD analysis project Ga0247840, IMG submission 192404) | Freshwater microbial communities from meromictic Lake La Cruz, Castile-La Mancha, Spain - LaCruzMarch2015_17m | ecosystem: Environmental > Aquatic > Freshwater > Lake | place: Spain... | reverse complement strand
CTGCACCTCGGTGAGGTCGCCCAATTGTTCGACAAGTGTCCGGAAATCCTGCACTTTCATGGCTGCCCCCGCCGTCGCGAATCACAGGGGCCAGTCAGCGCCCACATCAAGTCAAAACAGAGCCAACGGTATTAGGGGGGGAGTAAACCGCCACGATTTGGGGGGGCAAACCGCCACGGCTAAGGGGGGGATTCGCCACGAATGGGGGGGTAAACCGCCACACCATGACAAAGGGGGGGTAAACCGCCACGGTTTAGTTCAATCGAATCAGCATAATCCGTGCACATAGGACATGACTTTTAGAATTGCCGAAGTTAGCCTTGCATCTGTTGGAAGGTGTAAGGATGGCCGTAACGATCGATGAACCCACAAGAAAAATTGCGACGCTCTCTCGCCGTGTGACGGATGCGGCGTTGTCGCTTGTCGATCCTTTGAACACTCAACCTGAATTCATGCACGCGGTGTTGTGTCAGGTTGGTCTCCCACGCAGTGAAGTAAAATCCCGCGAGTTCACGCGCACGACCGGCGGCGCGTCGATGTTGATCGAAGCTGGAAAATGGTTCGACGGTTTTCGCTATCACGACATGCCCCTGCCCTACGGCACGCGCCCGCGCCTCGTGTTGTTTCATGTTTGCTCGGAAGCGATCCGCAATAAATCTCCTGAGGTCGAAGTTGAACGAAGCGCGAGCGCGTTTCTCGAACGCATCGGCATTGCCAAGGGCGGCGAGAGCATGGTGGCATTCAAACGGCAGATGCTGGCGCTGGCCGCTTGCCGGATGCAGATCGGCTACCAGACCGAAAGCAAAGTCGTGAATGTGAAATGCGATCCGATCTCGCGCTTTGATGCCTGGATGCAATACGATAACGGCCAGCTTGGCATGTGGCCTGGTGTCATCACGCTATCGAGCGAGTTCTACGGCACGCTGACCGAGCATGCGGTGCCGCTTGATCCACGTGCGATCCGTGCCTTGCAAAATTCAGCGCTGGCACTTGATGCTTACACTTGGCTCGCGCATCGTCTTTGCCGTGTTCGACAGAACAAGGGCATCACGCTCTACTGGAAAAATCTCAAGGACCAGTTCGGTCAGGAGTATCGCAGCGACAAAGATTTCAAACGGGAATTCGCTGGCGCGCTTCGCAAGGCTCATGCGGTCTATCCTGACGCCAAGATCGACATCGTTCGCGGCGGTTTAAAACTGTTCCCCTCCCCGCCCCCGGTCAAACGCCGTCAGGTCGTCGTCGCTTTGCCTGCTCCCGCGATTGCCGAACCGGCAGAATCGTCGAGCACATCATCGCCTGTATCGCCAGCACCGGACCAACCACAACAGCCCGCCTCCAAAGTCGATCTGCCGATCTCTCTCGAATGCCAGACCGAAGCGCAAACCATCGCGGCTGGTTGGGACATGAATTACCTGCAGGCCATGTATGGCGAGTTGCTGGCGAACCTCGCCAAGCCGCCGCGCGATCAAGATGCAAACTACCTGCGATGGCTTCGTGCCTTCACGCGCGGCCGCGATCCGGTGACCAATGGCGCCGATACTCCCGTTGCCGTGCTCACCATCGCCGATTTGAAATCCGCGACGCTGGCTGAAGCCGAACAGATTGCGCAGGGTTGGGATCTGCGTGAGCTGGAACGGGTGTGGCGCGCATGGGTACAAAAGGGCGGCGTTGTCCCCCACTATCCCGACCGCGCGTTCATTGGATGGCTTCGTAAGTTCACCAAAAACAAGCGCCCGTGATCCTCGTCATGGACGACTTTTACCGCCAGATCGCCAAAACAGAAACGAGTCAAAATTTGCGCGCTGAGGGCGCCCGAGAATTTTTGCGTAGGGATGCCGCGCCCAACGCGTTTTTTCGCGCATACGGCCAGCCTCGCGAATCTATGAGCTGGCTTCGCCTCGTATCTCCAGCCTCCATGCCCCTGAAGGCACCATCTGACGCAGCAGATTGTTTGCAGGATGATTTCAGAAAGATAGCCACGAGTTATCAGGCTGCAAACAGACTGCAATCACCAAGAAAACCACAAGCAAACCCAGTGCAACCAAGATGCAATCCGATGTTTGCAGTTTGCAATCAACCTGCTTGCGGCGAGGCGGCCGATATCAAGCTGCAAACATGATGTCCGCGTCTTGATTTCAGTTTGCCCCCGAGTCGCGCGAACCATTTGACAAATCACCCATCACTGCAAACAATCAGCATGCTTATAGATTTCATGATGATTTCAATTTGCTTTCACCTCTTTGTTTTGAGTTTTGTACATGGCGATGGTCATTGGTCTTGGAAGTCACAAAGGCGGGGTCGGCAAGACGACATTCTCCCGCGCGATCGCACTCGTTGGCGCGGCACAGAATCTGAGCGTCCACATCGCCGATCTTGATCAAGAGCAGCAGACGGCATTCGAGTGGGCGCAGCGCCGCATTGCGTCAGGGCGCAAGCCAGATATTTCCGTCGATGTGTATGCGAGCCCGGCGCAGGCGCTGGTCAATGCCGATGATTGGGATCTCATTGTGCTCGATGGACCGGCGCGCGCCAAAGCGATGGCGCTTGAGATTGCCGAAGCGAGCGATCTGTTCATCCAGCCGACCAAAGGCGTGATCGATGACATGGCGCCGGCGGTGCGGATGTTCCACGAACTCGTCAAGCATGGCGTACCCAAAAGCAAACTTGTCTTCGCGCTGCATGGCGTACTTGCGCAAAAAGAAATCGAAGATGGACTGGAGTACCTCACGGGTGCTGGTTACGAGGTAATCAAGGGCGCGATGTTCATGCAGCGCGCCTATGGCGATGCGCAGAATTTTGGTCTGACCGCGCTGGAAACAAAATGGGAGTCTCTCAACGCCGACGCCGCGCGCGTCGTCGCATCCGTCGTGCGTCGCATGAGAACGATTGCCGAAGCCAACGAAGCGGAAGCGGCTTCAGCGGTTCTCGCAGCAGCACGATAGGGGAGGGGACACCACATGGCTTTGAAGAAACTGATCCAGATCGATGAGAGTTTTCCGGTGATGAAGCGAGCACGGCTTGGCGCTGCGCCGCCGATCGAAGATGTGCTCGATAATGTCGGGACACCGGAAGTGCCTGCCGTTCAAGTCGTACAGCAGCCGGTGACACCGGAATACGAAGCAGCGCCAGAACCAAAATCAGACGAAGCACCAAAGAACAAGCCAGCTCGAAAAAGAGAAGCGTCAGCAAAGCGAGTAGGGCAGGGGGTTCACAAAGGATCAGGCACTGATGCGCGCCGCTACCGCAAGACCGGCCGCACCTATCAGTTCGGTGCGCGCGTGCGACCGGAATTCGCGGAGCAACTGAAGGTGTTAGCTGCCAACAAGAACGTCACCATCGGCGAGTTGCTCGAAGCGATGTACGAAGCGTACGCCGAGAAATAGGAAATTCAGGAACCGTCAGATACTTCCATCACGCGTGTCTGAGCATGAGCTTGGAGTAACGGAGTAAGTTCCTTCCGATTCTTCAGTCGGCATATTTGTCTCACGCATGCTGATCTTGGAAGCACTCTTCCGTCGCCCACTGACAAACTTATTCTTTTGAGCTAACTTCCGTCCATTATTGCCGAGGGGGAGCTCATGCCGCGTCTGTTCCTTTCGCACTCATCAAAGGACAATGTCGGCGCTCTTTCATTTCAGCGCTGGCTGATTGCCCAAGGCTGGTCGAAGGACGACATTTTTATCGATCTGCATGGCATCGGTGCGGGTGAGCGCTGGCGCGACACGCTGCGCAAGGCCAATGCTGCCTGCGAAGCCGTGCTTCTGCTAGCCTCTCCTGAAAGCCTCGATAGCTTGGAGTGCCAGCGCGAGATTAACCTCGCTGAAGACCTCGGCAAGGAAGTCATCGTCGCCATCCTGCGCGACCTAACGCCGAAGGACCCACGGCTTGCCCGCTGGTCCGACCGTCAGTTCGTCGACCTATCTGCCAACCCAAGTGCGCAGATGGAGACAATTGAGTATGAGGGGCAACTTCACCGCGTTCACTTCCATGTGCCGGCCCTGCGGTCAATTGCGACACGCCTTGCACTTCTCGGCATCGCGCCAGGCAGCTTCACCTGGGAGCCCAAAAAGCTTACCGACGGCACTCTCGAAGGCCCTTATCCAGGGCTCGCCGCCTTTGGCGAGGAACATGCTGGTATCTTTTTCGGTCGCGAAACTGACATTATGGTCGGCCTCACTCGGCTGCGCCGAATGCGCAAGCAGCGCACAACGCGTTTGCTTATAATACAGGCGGCCTCGGGGGCCGGCAAGTCAAGCTTCCTGCGCGCCGGATTGTGGCCACGCCTGAAACGCGATCCCGACTTTGTGCCACTGGCCATCGTCCGCCCGGCACTTGGTCTCGTCACTGGACCGGACGGTCTGGGCCGCCGCATTGCGCCATTTTTCGCCCGTTATGGGCAGACGCGCGTGCCGGGTGACATTTCCGGGTCTCTCATAAGGACTGAGTACGAGGAGGGGGCCATGGCGTTTGCCAGCCTCATCTCAGATGCGACGGCACTCGCCGCCAACGTGCGGCGGGCCGCCAATCCTGATGCCTGCGCGCCGGCTGCCATCATCGCCATCGACCAGGGAGAGGAACTATTCGCGCCTGAGACTGCTGCTGAGAGCGACCGATTTCTTGAACTGCTTGCTGCGGTCCTGAAGTCGCCGCCGGGTGAAACAGACCCGTACGTGCTCGTCACCATCCGCAGCGACTGCGTGGAGCCACTGTTGCAGCGATGGCCATCTCTCGGCCTCGATGCGCCCGAGACACAGGTGTTACCGCCCTTGTCGCCATCACGCTATGGCGACGTGATCCTTAAGCCTGCTGAGATTTATTCAAGTTGCGTCAAGAAACTGGAATTAGAGCCGGCGCTCGCTGACCAACTCGCGCACGACGCGCGAGGCGCCGATGCGATGCCATTGCTCGCCTTCACAATGGAGCGGCTGTTCCATGAGTTCGGTGCGGACGGAAAGTTGACGGTTGACCGGTATCTGGCAGCTGGTGGTGTCGGCGGCTCCATTGACCGGGCGCTGACGCAAGCCGTCGCACAGGCTGGCGCCCACAGCAATATTGAGGATTTGAAGCGGCTTATTGTGCCTTGGCTTGCAACGTGGGATCCGACAGCTAACGCCGCAAAGCGCCTACCAGCCAACGAGAGTGAACTATTGTCTGGGAATGGCGCCGCGCGTGCGGGCCTTGTCAATGCGTTGGTTGAAGGCCGTTTGCTCACACGTGGTGCGGGCACGCTGGAAGTCGCGCATGAGGCGCTCCTGCGCCGACCTCTCATCGACGGATGGTTGGAATTACACAAGGACGGACTTAAGCTTCGCGACGATATTCTCAAGGAGGCCCGCGATTGGGCAGATTGCGGCAAACATGTGGAAGGAATTGTGCGCCGTGGTGCGCGATTAGAGGCGGCTATTGCGCTGCAGGCGAACTCGGACTTCACGACAGCATTAGCGTCGGCGAAGGATTACCTTGCAGCTTGCCGAAATCAGGAAAGTGTTAGTCAACGCAGGGTGCGCCGCGGCCGAGCAGCCATTACCACGCTGTTGTTAGGCACTATCGCTGGCCTTCTCGGAGTAATCTACAAAGAGCCAATTGCCGAGCTGTGGTTCGAGCACACGACCCTACGCCAATTCATTGCAACCGATGTCAAGCCCTTCGCACTCTCGGACGAGCGGGTAATGGCCTTAGAGCCGGGTAACACTTTCCAGGATTGTGCTAAGAACTGTCCAAAAATGGTGATGGTCCCGGGAGGAGCGTTTCAAATGGGCTCCCCGGAATCCGAGATCGACCGCTTTAGCAATGAAGGTCCAGTGCGGACTGTGGCGGTCTCAGGCCCGTTCGCTGTCGGCAAGTTCGAGGTGACCTGGGACGAGTGGAACCAATGCGTGGCTATGCATGGTTGCGACGGCCGCCCGACCGAAGACGCGAACATGGGCAGGGCCAACAGACCAGTCATTAACGTATCCTGGAAACAGGCGAAGACCTATGCAGCATGGCTATCTCGGATAACTGGCCACGAATATCGACTCCTGACCGAGGCCGAGTGGGAGTACGCTGCCCGCTCTGGAAGCCAGACGGTCTTTTCGTTTGGCGATGATCCGACCAGCATCTGCAAGTATGCCAATTCGGCCGACCGTTCGTATAAGAAGGCGGGTTACGCCGCCGACGCGGCTGACTGCGACGACCGCTACCATACGACATCACCCGTTGGCAGCTACCTTGGCAATGCTTTTGGTCTCCATGACATGCACGGTAATGTCTGGGAATGGGTTGAAGACTGCTTTGGAAGTTACGAGGGGGCTCCGACAGACGGCTCCAAGGCGGCGGAGCGTCCTGACTGCCCCCGTGTTGTCCGGAGCGGCTCCTGGAACAGCAAGCTCGCCTATGTACGCTCGGCAAGCCGCTACCGTTACGCCAGAGACAACCGCCTCAGCTATGTTGGCTTTCGAGTTACCCGCGTCATAGTTCTGCGCAGGCCTAAATAAACTTAAGTTCGAATGTTACGCCTTGCTTCGGCGTGGTTTAGACGATGGTATGATGGCTCTCCGCCTTTTGTTTGGCGTGGGAGGTTGCGCGCCCGATTTTTTTTGCCGTCGATGCTGGGTTAACTTAGCCATTTATTTCCAACTCAGGCAGTAACGCTGCGCGCGCCAACCTTACAAACGTTTGCGTTCCAGCAAAGTACATGAAATCCACGTTTGATGCGCTCATTAATAGATCAATATCGCGGATAAAACCAACCGCGTCATTATATTCACATACGATCTTTTCTGTGGATGTATCATTTGCAGCCCGATCATAGTGCAGGTATCCCCTCGTTCCAGTAAGAATAACCTCAACAATTGGAAGTCCCTTCTGCCGAAAAAAACCAATCAAACGCTCACGATCTTTATCATCTGGAAATGAGCAAATCACTTTAATCGACTTCCTCTGCTGCATCCAATCATCGATCAGCCGCAAGTCTAGAGAGCCTAAATTGATAATGCCCTCTACAGCAAAATCGACTTCCCTATGCGAACCCATTAGAAACGCTGCCGACACCTTGCCAGCATCAATTTCAGGTAATATGCGAGGATCCCCACCTACCAACAACGCTGTCCCAATCCGCGCTAGCTCAAGATCATCCACCAGCCACGCGGGAAGCATTCCCTTGCCGGCTGTTGCTGTTACAGATGTAATCTTCGATGAGGCTAGGGCCGGGACTGAACGCAACACACCCTCTGCCTGCTCAGAAACAACAACGGCGTCTGAGTTTGACGTTACAAAAAACTTTTCAACAGCTACATCTTCAATGCCTGGTCCCAGCTTATCGGGATGCTCCAAAAACACCGACGTAATAATGCTAACTTTCGATGGTATGTGCCCCACCTCATCATGCATGGCGCCGCGGCCACCTTCGAGCACATAAAGATCAGCACCGTTATCCTTAAACCAGATCAGCGCGATTAACAGAAAGATGCCGAAAGGCGATATATACTCGGGGCTTGGGAGCGACCGCTCGAGTTCGTCAAGCGAAGGCTTTAGTCTTGCCAAACATGCGGCAAACTCCTCTCGCTGCATTGGAACGCCGTTTAACCGCATTCGGTCGTTATGATCAACCTCTTCCGGGGATACAAATAGAGCAATCTTCTTGTCGGGAAAGGTCTTTTGAAGGTAGGCCGCCACCGCGCGTGTTGTGGTACCCTTTCCCTTGCTGCCGGTAATTCTTATTACCTTTTCCGCAGCTGGAAGGATACCTAAGCTCTTTGCTAGTCCTACAACTCTGTCCGGGCGCCGGATGTCCCGATCATAGAGATTGCTAACTTCGTCCTTAACGGCCATGAAGGTCCGATAAACCTCATCAAGAGCCGACTGATAGTCCGTAACTGTCGTCATTTGGCCGCGAACTCCTTCAAAACCGTTGCGAGATCATTTGCGAAATCAAGAGCCAGCTTCGACTGTGGAGTTCGAAGCCGACGCGCGATCTCCAACTGAACAGCTGCGCCACGCACACTAGTCTTATGCCGACTCACGATACTGACAGGCTTGGCGGCTCTGTAAGCAGGGGCGTTAATGGCAACCCCCCATCCTGCATCGCAAAGTCGCAAAGCGATCGTCGAGGTAAGCCGACGCTGAGCCGCTGTCAATGGAAGCGCGCCGGTACCGATCGCAACGTCGAATACGGGATTGTCGCGCGCCCCATGGATGTCTAGGATGATCCGAACCCCCTCCGTCCTTACTAACTCCGTGATCCTATGGTCAATTTCACAATACCCTATATGCGGATTAATCGCCATTGATCTAAAGCGATTAAATACACAACGGACACGACTTTCGCGTGCGAGCACCCTCGTGAGACCTCCTGTAAACAGGTCCGCGGGTTTTTTATCGCTTTCAAGCACCCCCGAAAAGTGGTTTGTTCCGTGCGTAGCTACAAGCAATATCTTTGCTCCTGCGCAGCCTTCTACTTCGACTGGCATATCGCCTGCGCCGTCATAATTATTTGAAGAGAACAACTCTTCGGCTTTCATCCACTTTGAGGTTGTAATCGCCATCAATTCTCCCTCCGATGACGGCGCCAGTCTACGATTCGCAACACTCCAAGCGGTGCAGCGACACATAACAACGATGCGACCAGAATAAAATAGGTAGTTGAACTCATCGCTATTTGTTGCCAATCTACGTACAAGGTGTTTGATATATTGATTCCAAAAAAAACCTGCATCGCGGCTAATGGTACCGACATCAAGGTTAGTATGGCAATCATATTTGATTGCGAAGCCGCTCTCTGCGCCTGAAGTGCCTTGGAGGTATTATCAAGGTGATGTTCAAAGGCTGCGTGCCGCCGTATTGCGCGGTCAAATCTGTGCTGGAGTCTATACCTGTCAGCCAGAACGATGCAAAGGTCCCTGAGTTCGCTTCGATTGGAGCGATCCTCTGTAAGAAAGAAACGTTCAATGTTAATCAGTCTTACGCGCTGCGTTATGATGTGATTTATGGTTCTCTTTTGAACATTAATGTCAGGTGTAATATCTAAATCGACTTGATTTCGCTCTATTCTCAACAAGAGGACCCATGCATAAAAATAAAACGCTGCTAGGGGCAATACTTGAGATTGCAACCGGTCATCAAGCTCATCGCTGAACCATGCGCTGTGCCCTCGAACATCCCCCTTCAGCTCTTGCATCAGGTCAACCAATGAGGTCTGCTTTAGAATCTCCTCGCGCGCTTCAAGTGTTGCGCTTGTGGTCTGCGAGAGCGCCTGCTCCGTCGCCTTTTCAATCGCCCCGGGAAAACATACTGAGATGCATAGAACGTAATCGTCTCCTTCGGTTCGATTAAGCCGTCTTCGGTCACTCTCGACTAACAGCACCTGCTTTATAGTACCAGGAAGGCCCATGTAGTCGATTTTCTGGTTTAGGCTATCGTAAACGCGCACAAGATTGAAACTCTCCCAGAAGTTCATCCGAAAGATGTGCGTCATGTCTTCGAGTACGGTCGAGCCCCTGTGAATCATGGCGGCCGGCTTCAGCCTAGGTTCGTGCCTCTTGTAGGAAATGAGGATGTTTAGCACTCTTGTCATGGTCTATGTTCCGTGCGCTGCTGCTATGCGATCGCTCAACAGCCAAGATCGCATAGCATCCAACCGCTCCCAATGGCGCTCCACCGCCACGCGAGGCACTGCACTGCATTATGCCTTGAGCGTTGCGGTTTTGCCACGGTCACAAGCAGTCGGTTGTCTTTGCGATGAGATCGATGCGGTCATGTGCGATTGCTTGACATCGGCGACACCCTTGTTCGACCGTGCAGCAGCTAACGGTTTATCGGTGTGTTTCTTTATGGGGGTCTGCATCAGGAGGGGGCATCAATGGCCGATGTGTTCGTCAGCTACAGAAAAACCGATAGGGGGACCGCCGAGGATCTTGTCAACGACTTACGAGCTGCTGGACTAACCGTCTGATGGGACGAGCGTATTGAGATCGGGGAGGTCTTTGACTCTGCCATTGACGATGAATTGAACGCTGCTGCCGCCGTGGTTGTTATCTGGTCGAGAGAATCAGTCGAAAGTAATTGGGTTAAATCTGAGGCCCAGCACGCATATCGGCAGAATAAACTGATTCCGGTACGTTTGCCGGATTGTCAGATCGAATTAATTCCAAAGCCTTACTCTGTTCTGCACATAGAGATTGTCTCTAACCGGCGCGCCATCCTAGCTGCGATTGCAACCCAGAGGTTGCTCTCCCAGCCCCCCGGACCGCTTGAGTACCTGGGTTCGGCCGACAGCCTCAAGTATCGATCTGCAGAGCACTTATCGGTGCTTGGTATGGCCCAATCCAAAGAGCTTATTGCCAACTGGAACACATACCTCACCAGCTTTCCTCTTGGTCCTTCAGCCAACACAATAGCTGAAAAATTGGCACAGCGGATCGCTAGAAATCGCTTGATTGCATCCTGCAATATGCTCAAAGGGATAAGCGCGGTTTCCTTTACTTCTGATGGTTCTCATGCAATTTGCGGTTCTCGTGACGGAAAAGTATCTTTAGTTTCAGTCTTTTCTGGAGGGGGCGAGCCGTTGCAGGGTCAGCATGCGCGCTCAATCTCTTTGCTGTTAATGTCTCCAGACGGAAGGATCTTTGTCTCCGTGGATGACCGTGGCCAAATGATGTTTTGGGATCTAGCGGAACGGCGGTCAATTTTTGCGGCTCGAACTCAAATGTTATCGTGGTTCTTTCCGCCATCGCCCTATGTAGATGGCTGCTTTTGTGGCCCCCGCGTATTCGCGCTTGTCAATCGGACAGCTTCTATCTGGGGATTGGAAACTACCAGTGGAAATCAGCTCAGAATATCTGACATTAGTCGTGTGGCACGCCCGAGGATCAGCTTTGATTCTGCGACTTTCGGCGCGGGTGGTGAGCATCTTTTGATTCTGAAAAACGGCATGCTGCAACTTATTAGGCTGGACTCATTAGGTGAGTACACGAGCACGCGCCTTCATAAAACAATCGAGCGTCCTGCCGCTATTAGCTTATCATCAGATTGTGGGCTAGGTCACAGACTCATTAAACCGCATCCAGATGCGGATTGCAGCCAGCTTCACTGAAGCCATGAAGTTCGCGTCGTGCCTGTCGAAGCGCGTCGCCACGGCGCGGAAGTGCTTGATGCGATTGAAAAAGCGTTCGACCCGGTTGCGGAGCTTGTAGACCCTCGGGCTGAACGCTGGCGGGGCGACACGGTTGTCGAGCGGGCGGATATTGGCGTAGGCACCCTGCTCGGCGATTTTGACCCGCAGCGCGTCGCTGTCGTAGCCCCGGTCAGCGAGCACAATGCAGTCGCGCGGGAGGGCTGCGAGCATGTCCTCGCCGCTCTTACCGTCGTGAGCCTGACCCTCGGTCAGCTTGAGCGCAATCGGGAGCCCGTGACCGTCGACGACCGCGTGGATTTTGGTCGTAAGCCCGCCGCGGGAACGTCCCATGCAACGACCACGACCGCTTTTTTTTCGCCATTGGCGGCATGCTGGTGAACACGCACGACGGTCGAATCGATCATCTGGACGCGGCCATCGTAAGCGTCTGAAACAGAGCTTAAAATCCGGTCCCAGATACCAGCCTTCCGCCACCGCACGAAGCGATTATAGCAGGTCGTGTAAGGGCCGTAGCGCTCGGGAATATCCGCCCACGGCGCACCCGACCTCAGCCGCCAGAAGATGCCGTTGAGGACGCGCCGGTCATCAACGCGGGCGACGCCCCGAGACTTGCGCGGCAGCAACGGATCGATGATCTTCCACTCGGCGTCGGACAGTTCGTAGCGTGCCATCTCAACCTCCCTCGTTTGGGAGTTTGAATCACTGTTCGCAGCCGTTGGGAATCCCGTTTATGAGTTTGTGACCTAGCTTTCTTTGTATGTTTGAATGAGCCGGCGAAAGTGGTGGCCTGCTCCCTCTCTGAAGAGAAAATAGTTTGGCAGCGCGTTTTGACCAAACCCATTACGCGATTGGTGCCATCGCCAGATGGAACTCTACTAACCTGTATCCATAATGAAGGGGCGATCACGTTTCTCTCTCAACAAACAGGTCATGCCATCAATTTACTTCTTGGGCCTGATGCGAATGCACAAAGGGTCTGCTTTTCTCCCGACAGTGCAATCTTGGCAGTTCTTGGCGGTGATGACGAATTGCGGTTCTTCGATGTAACGGGACTAGGCAAAAGTTGTGCGGACGACATACGTTGATAGTGCTGCATTTTTTCCTGCTACAGGCCTATTCAGAGATGTCATTTATCACGGATCAACAAAATATCCTGATTACCCAGCCGCGTACTCAAGCCTAAGAACCTCATAGGGCCGTGGTGCGGCCCGGGTGGCGATGCAAGCAAGCCGGGGCAGCAGGTCCGCCAATTGGAAGCGCCGGTTGAAGCGGTATTGGAACTCGGCGAAGTAGCGCGGGACGTAGCGCTTGGCGACCGATTTGAAAGTTCCTGCGATCGTGGTCTTGAGGTTGCCGAGCACGGTGTTGACCCAGCGAAAGCAGGCGAGTTTTTCGCCGTGGATGTTGGCCTTCGTGACGTTGACGGGTTCGTGGACGCAGCCAGTCCTCGTCACGGCGCGAAAGCAGCCGAGGCCATCCGAGACGACTCGGGTTCCGGGCTCAAGGTGCGCTTGGGCCATGGCCTTGATCGCCTCACCGTCGTGGGTCGCGACGACGTGGAGAAGCAGTCGCAGCGGGTGCCCCTCCTTGCTGGTTTCGACCGCCACGACGAAAGGGACTTTGTTAGGCCCACCGCGACCCTGTTTGCCGCCATCAAGCACGCTGCGCTCCCCACCCAGCACCGCATCGTCGATCTCGACATGGCCTTCGAGCTTCACATTGGCATCACGCTCGGCCATGACGCTCATCAGCTTGTGGCGCAAGAGGCTTGCCGTGTCGGGACGCACACCCAGTTGGCGCGCAAGTTCGAGCCCTGAGATAGAGTTCTTCGATTGTGTCAGCAGATACATGCCCTGGAACCATTTCGTCAGCGGCAGCAACGTGCGTGCGAAAATAGTGCCGGCCTTGATCGAGGTCTGAGCCTGGCAGCCATGGCAGTTGAACAGCCGCCGCTTGCCGACAATGGCGTGCTCGCGCGAACCGCAGCGGGGACACACAAACCCGTTCGGCCAGCGCCAAGCCACAACGGCTGCCTCGCATTGAGCCTCGTTCCCGTATTGCCGGTAAAGCTCGCTTAGGCTCATGCCCTTCTGCATTTGGATCGGATTCCGTGCCATGTCTGCCGCCTGCCCCGCTGCCAATCGAATCAGACAACGGTATCAGCTCATTATGGCAGGAACGTACGAGGCTGGGTAATCAGGCAAAATATAGCCACATGAGACTCAATGGAAAATTCTTGTCGACGCAAAAATAATAGCATCAATTATATGCGTTATCTCGCTGACAGGCATCCTATTAGGAGTTGACTTGAATATCATGACAGCTCCTTCTGGCAAGGTGAAGAGGCATGTAGCCATAATAGCCACAAGCTCTCAACCCGCGAACTTTCAGGCATCATCCTCTGTGACCTACGCTTTCCAAAACTGCCGGAAAGCGATGCGTCTCCATGCCTGTGCGCTCCTCATCGATACGCTTGCATGTCGGCAGATCAGCGTCGACGCCTCTGAGGCCTTCTGTTGAGGCAACGCGCACGCACGAATTAATGTTGGCGCTCGCCCGGGCTCTTGCACGTCAGGCGGCGCGAGAGGATGATGCCGCCGAGCGCGGGGAGGCGTTGAACGTTCCGGCTCGCGATTAGCCTTGAAGTTCAAGCGCGGAGACCTGTTGTCATGCGCACGGCTGTTTATGCTCGCTTTTCCAGCGAGTTGCAGGATGCACGATCCATCAACGACCAAGTTGACCTTGCCCGCAAATACGCCGAGGCGCGAGGGTTCGGTATCGTACAAATCTATCAAGATGCTGCGATTTCTGGCGCTTCGACCATCAACCGGCCGGGTCTGCAGTCCCTCCTATCAGACGCTAGCAACCGGCTATTCGACATCCTCGTTACTGAAAGCCTCGACCGGCTCTCTCGCAGCCAAGCAGACATCGCGGCGCTGTATGAAAAGCTGACCTTTCTTGGCGTGCGCATCGAGACACTGGCTGACGGCGCCGTCTCTGAGATCCATGTTGGTCTCAAAGGCACCATGTCGGCTCTGTTCCTCAAAGACCTCGCCCAGAAAACGCGGCGCGGTCAGGTTGGACGCGTCAAGGCTGGGCGCATTCCTGGCGGCAAGAGCTACGGCTATGACCTCGTACGGGTGGGCGAGGAGCGGGGGCAACGCACGATCAACGAGGCGGAAGCCGAAATTGTACGCCGTATTTTTCGTGAGTATGCCGAAGGGAAGGGGCCTCTGTCGATCGTGCAGGACCTAAACCGCGACGGTCTTCCCAGCCCTTCCGGCAAGCGTTGGAGCGCATCGACGCTGCTCGGATCGCCCAAGCGGCGCAATGGGCTGCTGAACAACGAATTGTACAAGGGCACCATCGTCTACAATCGCCAGCGCTTCATGAAAGACCCATCGACGGGTAAGCGCGTGGCACGCGAAAATCCAGAGGCCGAATGGCACCGCAATGACGTGCCAGATCTGCGGATTGTCGAAGATGATCTGTGGAACAGCGTTCAAATGCGTCGTTCCGAGCGGAGCGGTCCGCATTTGTACCATCAGCGGCGACCGAAGCGGCTTATGTCAGGGTTGCTGCGCTGTGGTTGCTGCGGGGGCAATTTCAGCATTGTGCGCGATGATTTCATGCGGTGTTCGACCCTGCAGAATTCAAAAGGGTGCACCAACACGCGTACAGTTCGCTGTGGTGAGGTCGAAGCACGCGTATTGGCGACGCTGCGCGACCGACTACTCGATTCAGAGGTGGTTGCGGCAGCTGTCGAGGCATATCGCGAGGAGCGCCAGCGGCTGTCCGAACAGCGGCGACGGAATCGCAATGAGCTGTCCCGTGAGCTCGAAGTCGTGATGCGGCAAATCAAACGCACGGTCGGCATGCTGCTCGACGACACGCTGGATCGCGCGACTGGCAAAGTGATGATGAAGGAGTTGGCATCACGCAGGGATCAGCTTGAAGCCGATCTTGCTGAAGCTCCCGAACCGGATGCCATTGCGATCCACCCGAGTGCGGCTGAGCAGTACCGGAAAAAGGTGGATGACATTCAGGCGGCGCTGAGGGCAGGGGACGACACTGCTCGCGAGGCCATCAACATCTTGCGCGAGGTGATCGACCACATCGTTGTGTCCCCGACGCCACGCGGCGAGCCGGTAGGACTGCAAGTCATTGGAAATCTTGTGGCTTTACTAGTTGATAATCCGACACAGGGTGTGTCGGCTGAATCGGTGGTTGCGGGGGCAGGATTTGAACCTACGACCTTCAGGTTATGAGCCTGACGAGCTACCGGGCTGCTCCACCCCGCGTCACCATGGGACGATCACACGACACGCTGAAAGCGCGCCAGCGCCGAAACCGAAATCTCCACTCGCAACACCGCAAGAAGCAGCCTACGACCCGATCTGGAGGTTCCGAAACGACAAAGCCGCCCATCGGCACGGGCGGCTTCGATGACGTTCATATAACACGTATTCGCCCTCTGTGAAGACTATCTTTGACCGACGTGGCGATTTTTTTGACGCACTGCAGCGCTGGCGGCAGAAGGCTTTGTTTTCACGATCGTTTTGTGTTTTTGCCGTTGTGCAAAAGATAAATGTTGCGTGCGTAGACGAGCACGCCGAATTGAGCGAGAATCACAACGGGATCGAGAAAATAGATACCGTAAAACAGAACCATCAGACCGCCCATCAGGCTGTAGTACCAGAAGGTCGCCGGGACGGTCGGAGTGCCCGCCCGCTCGCTCGCCAACCACTGCTGAATCCAGCGCAGCGAAAACATCAACTGCCCGACGATGCCGATCACCGAAACCATCTTGTGAGCAGGCGTCGTGCTGATCCACCAAGACGCTATTTTCGCCGCGACCGGTCCAAACATATCCATGCAGCTGTGCCTTTTATGAACGCGGATCGATTGAGTGGTCTTCGATGATCGGCTTTTATCAGCCCGGCGCGGGACGGGTTTGCGTCAAATGCTCGCGCAAAGCAGACCTGGCAACGCTACGCAACACGATGGGCATCAGGGCCTTGCGGCCTGCATCGAAGGATCACAGCGATCGTCAGGCCTGATCCGTGATGCGCGGAACGACTGTGCGGCGGCGAATCCAGGAAACGCCAACGAGATCATAAAGACCCACAAGAGCGCGGTTCAAGTTGTTATACTTTGAAATCCCAGCCTGCCGCGCGCGGTCATTGACGGGCACATACCCGACGTCATAGCCGTAGGTAATGAACATGGCCGGCATGTAGCGGTGTTGGCTCGCAAAGAAGGGCAGCCGCAGATAGGCCTCGCGCCAGTAAACCTTGATGCCGCAGCCTGTATCGGGGCAGCCGTCCCGAAGGATGCTGTCGCGAATCCAGTTCGCCGCTTTGCTGGCAAAGCGCTTCGATCCTTCGGCTTTGCGATTGGTCCGCACGCCGCCCACGAGCGCATTGCCAGGCGCACCCGGGGCAGCCAGTTTTTCAAGGAGACGCGGAATATCTTTGGGGTCGTTTTGGCCGTCGCCGTCCATCGTGGCAATGACGGGCGCATGCGCGGCAAGCACTGCGGTGCGGATCGCGGTGCTCTGGCCTGATTTTTCCCCATGCCGAATATAACGCAATCCGGGGTAGCGCCCCGATGCAATCAGATCCTTGATCTCGTTTGGCGTCGTGTCGGTGCTGGCGTCGTCGACGACAATGACCTCGGCCAGATTTTCAGCCGGCACGGCCTCGTAGGTTTCTGTGATCAAGCGACCGATGTTGCCGGCCTCGTTGAGGGCTGGGATCACAACGGCAATACGGAGGGTCATAGGGCTTAAACCAGACTGGAAGATCGCGAAATTGACAGTGCCACGTAGCACAGGCAGAGGATCGTGGCACGTAGCGAAACAGCCTGCGGCCGAATGCGGGGTCCGCAACTGCAAAATCGAACGCCTCAGAGCGTAGATCCGGTATGATACGGGTATGAAGCGTCTCTCATCGGCAAGATCAGCAGGAGAGCTTGGTCCGGCGAAATCGGCAGAGAAAACCGAGTTGAACATGACAACCACGACAAACTAAAGAGCGCAAAGCCCCTCCTGGACCAGGACTAAATCGGTTCGACGGGAGGGGAATGAGGGGTCGTATGTTTTTCTACGCGGCAAAAATCGGCTGGTTCTTGATACAACCGTCAACCATCATCCTGCTGGTTCTAGCAGCAGCATGGTGGGCGCACAAAACCGGACGCGACGTCGTGTCGGGACGGTTGCTGGCGACCGGTCTTGGGTTTTATCTGCTGGCCGCGTCACCGGTCCCCAATCTCCTGATGCTGCCGCTGGAACAAAGGTTTGCGCGTGAACAACTCTCAGGTCCGCCGGTCACGGGCATCCTTATCCTGGGCGGCGGGGAGGACGCGGCAATCGCGGATGCGCGCGCCACGCACGCGCTGAATGAGGCGGGAGAGCGCATAACAGAGGCAGTCGCATTGGCCCAACTGCTGCCAAGCGCGCGTGTTGTGTTTACGGGTGGGGCGGCCGCACTGTTCCCTGGCCAGCCGACTGAGGCCGACGCCGTCCACAAGATGCTGATCCAGATGGGTGTGGCGCGGAACCGGATCACAGTGGAAGACCGGTCACGCGACACGTGGGAAAATGCAATTTTCACAAAAATGCTCGTTAAGCCAAAGGCCGACGAGCGTTGGCTGCTCGTGACATCGGCATGGCATATGCCGCGCAGCGTGGGGGTTTTCCGGACGGCGGGTTTTGCAGTTGAGCCCTGGCCAGTCGATTATCGCACGACCGGATGGGGTGACGCGACCACGATATCAAAGAGCCCGGCCGATGGACTGCGGCGCCTGGATATCGTCTTGCGTGAATACGGGGGGCTGGCTGCCTACTGGCTCAGTGGGCGTTCAAGCAGCATCTTTCCTGGACCGTAACGGTAGCGGTGCAAACACTCCCCGTCGCGCCGCCTCGGCATCTGAAGGCTTCACACGCTCGAACGGCTCAAGCGAAAGCGCCAGCCCGTTGGGTTTCGGGTAAGGCCCTGGTGGCCGAGCAGACGACACTCAATCACGGCTTCAACAACTGAAGTGCCATTTTCCAGCGAACATGCTTTTCGCGTTCGTTCGCCCAGTAGGCCGTGAGTTGGGGGCCGGTCATGAACTCGCCCTTCAAGCTGTTGGCCGCGCTATATTTTTTCCAATCCGGGCTGTCATACAAACTGCGGAACAGTTTCGACCAATAGGCGAGTTGATCGGGCTTCAAGCCGGGTGCACCAACAACCGAACGCTGCATGAAGTAGGTGAAATCCATCCCGGTTTCCCGCAAAGTCGGGTTGACGGGGTATTCCGCCAATCGCGCAGGCGTAAACGCGAGGATCGGTTTCGTCACACCTTTGGGGTAGAAGTCCTTCTGCTCCGACGGATTGTTGACGGTCGAATCGGCCAGTTTATCCGCCAGAAGTTTGGCGACTTCCCCACCGCCGCCCTTGCTCTGATAGGTCATCTCCAAGCCATATTGGGCATTGAGAAAGTCGGTCAGCAAGTTGTCTTCAGCCCCGCTTCCCGTGCCAGCCATAATCCAGTTTTTGCCCTTGGCGCGCGCGGCTTTGACAAAGTCTTCGATGGTCGTGATGTCGGAGCGCTCGGAATTCACCCAGAGCAGGAACACATCTTCAGCCATACGAGCAATCGGCGCAAACGCCGTGATGTCGACGCCGATTTCTGGGTGTTCGATCGGCGTGGTGTAAAAGCTGTTGAGCGTGAACAGTAACACGTGTGGGTCGCCCGCGCGTTTTTTGAGTGCTGCCAAGGCGTCAGTGCCCGATCCGCCGGGCATGTTGACCACCTCGAAGACGACGGGCGCAAGTTTGTTGGCGTTGATCGTATCGACCAGAAAACGTGTCGCTTTGTCAGCGCCCCCTCCCGGCCCAGCCATCACGATGAATTGCACCGGCTTGGTGGGCGTCCACTGCGCTTGCGCAAGTGTGGCACTCGTAATGCTGACGACGAACGCCGCGACCAAGCATTGGGCTTGCGAAATGAAAGCACGGCGCATGGAAAACACTCCAAACAGAATGGCATGACAGGGGATGAACACGAACTTTAAGGCGCACATTTGAGCGCGATAAAGCTGGCTGAGCGATTGAGCAAAGCCAGCTTCATTTTTGCAACGCGCAAGGGTTACTTGACCCAGACTTCCACGCGGCGGTTAAAGCTGCGCGCTTCCGGCGTGTCGTTGCACGCGACCGGTGCCAGCTGGCTGTAGGCGCGTGTCACAACATTGGCTTGGATGGGTCGGCTTCCGGCGCGCTGAACAGCTGCAAGCACCGTCGCAGCCCGCTTTTGCGACAGCAGCATGTTGCTATCAAAGCGACCGATACCGTCGGCAAACCCGGCCAGAATAACGGTCTTGCCGCGATACTCGTCGGTTTCGAGCAGGCTGCGAAGGCGGGTGACGTCTGCCAGCGATTTGTTGTCGAGGGCAAAGTTCGCCGTATCAAAGCGGAACGTCGTCGTCAGACGGCTGGCCGGTTTGAATTCAGAGATCAGCGACCGCATCAGGTTCAAGTCGAAGTCGGGACCCGCCGCGTTCAAAGCGTAAGCAATGCGTGTCGTCTGCGACTGGAAATCAAGGCCTTCAGGCGATTGGTCGAGGAAGTTGGCTTCCTTGAGAACAGGCTGCATGCGCGGTGACATTGCAAACGCGAGCAATTCGCGCGCCAGCGTTCCGCGCGGCGTGCCTACGGAGTAAAGCTGGTAGCGGCTGGACAGGGGATATTCGTCGGTCTTTGCCAGGAACGATGACGGTTTGGTGATCAATCCGCACGAGGCCTCAATGTTGAGAGCTTTGGCATTGCGCACAAGGCCGATGGCGGTGATGCCGATGCCGAGCGGGTCTTGCGTGACTTTATCGGACCAATCCGTCGCACTGTCGATGCGGATAATGTCCGCCATTGCCGTCAGATTACGTGGCTTCAAGACGAGGTCTTCAAACACGCCCCAGGGGCCAGCCGTCGGCACCATCGCATACACGTTGATCTTACCGGGAGGGAGGCCCAGTTCCGACCAGTCTTTGATCTGGCCAGAGTAGATTTTCGCAATGTTATCCAACGACATCGACACTGCAGGGTTGCCCGGAGCTACGATGATCATCAACGCGCTTTGCGCATAGATGTGTTCGCTGCCCGGTGCACGCAGGTTACCCAGACCGGCCGCCTCCGCGCGCTGGAGTTCGGCAGCCGAGATCGGACGCGCCGACCAGACGGTGTCAACGGTTTTGGTTTCCAGACCAGCAAACCCTGCCGGAACGCCCTGGCGCGCGGCAATGAACTGGCCGATTTCCTGACCCGCTGCATCCGTCAACTTGAATTCCAGGTTCTTAGGGTCGGCACCTACGGAGCGCGTCACCGTCGCCCCGATGCTGGCGGCGTACGCTTGGATCAGCTTCGGCATAACGGCCGTGCCTTGTGCGCTGCCCCCCATCCAAGTAGCCGTGCCCAGGTTTCCACCACGAACCGGCGTCGGTGCAGCCGTGATTGTGCCAGCCTTCGGGCAATCGCCCGACACACAGTCAAAGCGCGCCGCATCGAGCGACATTGAACCAAACGACTTGGACTCGATTTGGTACTTCACGCCGTCGAAGGCTTTAATGTCGCCTTTGACCGAGAAGTCGCCACCCTTCATTTGCAGCGTTACTTCGCCTGCATGGGTGGATGGAACGGCGACTGCCATAAGCAACGCCAATGCCGCTCCGCGTAAAATCCAACGGTTGTATTTTGGTGCCTGCATTTTATTCCCCGATCTTCCCCAAAGCTGAACAAACATATCGCGTTTTTTATTATTGCCCGAATTGAAGATCGGGGACGGCATCTCGAATGAGGCGTGACGAAAGTGGCACACCGCAGGCCGCACTCGCAATGGCGCCCCGTTCCCGCGCGGTTGTACCTTTAGGCGACCAGGTCACGGTCTCATACGTCACGCGAGCGTGGGCTCCAGTCCCGCAATACTCGCCCGACGGCGTGTCCCCGCGCGAAGCGTAATCTAGTGACATGGCCACAACCCCGGTTGGTTGTTCGGCAGATCGATAGAATGTGTAGACTTCGACCTTCGACCCCTCATGGGCGCCGTCGTCGCTCAACGAGACGAACCCCCCTCCGCGCCCGTTGTCGGTCAACTGCGCTTTGGCAGCGTTCGGCGTACCTGCCGATCCAGCCCACAGATGGCCAGATTTGCCCGCCAATGCGCCGTTCTCGAAGGCATGCAGGTCGAGATTGACGGGTGCATCCCAAATTAAGGCGATCTTGAACACGTCGGCAAGGTCGCCGGCTGCGGGTTGAACCGTTTCGGTGTGTCCGCCCAAATAGCTCAGCGCCACCGGTTGGCTGTTGCCAAGAAAGAGATCAACGTCAAACTTGGCATTTCCGTTCGCGTCGATTTTGCGAACCGTTTTGGTGCCGCCGTAAGACACGGACACGGGTTGGCCTTTGCGGCAAGGACTTGCGATGACAGCGCGCAGCACGCCACCGGCCAGATAGGAGATTTGCGCTTTGGTTGCTTCGCACGGAGCGCCAGTGCCGACGGGGGCGCCAGCGGCGGGCTGAGCCGGGACCACCTGCGGGATGAGAGCGACCGTTTGTTGAGCAGGCGCTGCCCGGGTCTGCGCGGCGAGCGCTGCCGCGCGAGCTGTTTCATCGGCCTTGCGCTGGGCTTCCAACGCAGCAAGACGGGTCGCCTCGTCGGCTTTCTTCTTGCCCTCGGCTTCGGCAGCCAGCCGCTTATCCTCGTCAGCCTTGCGCTGGGCTTCCAACGCGGCAAGACGGGTCGCCTCGTCGGCTTTCTTCTTAGCCTCGGCTTCGGCAGCCACCCGCTTATCCTCGTCAGCCTTGCGCTGGGCTTCCAACGCAGCAAGACGGGTCGCCTCGTCGGCTTTCTTCTTAGCCTCGGCTTCGGCAGCCAGCCGCTTATCCTCGTCAGCCTTGCGCTGGGCTTCCAACGCAGCAAGACGGGTCGCCTCGTCGGCTTTCTTCTTAGCCTCGGCTTCGGCAGCCAGCCGCTTATCCTCGTCAGCCTTGCGCTGGGCTTCCAACGCGGCAAGACGGGTCGCCTCGTCAGCCTTCTTTTTAGCCTCGGCTTCGGCAGCCAGCCGCTTATCCTCGTCAGCCTTGCGCTGAGCGTCGAGCGCAGCAACGCGGGCGACCTCGTCAGCCTTCTTTTTCGCGTCCGCCTCTGCCGCCGCCAGACGCGCGTCATCGGCCTTCTTCTTCGCGGCAGCGTCCGCCGCGATGCGGGCTTCTTGCGCCTTGGCTTCGTCGGCAAGCCGTCTGGCATTAGCTTCGGTTTCCAGGCGGCGTTCTTCAGTCGCGCGCCGCTGTTCCTGCAGCACTTCTTGATTTCGGCGCTCCACCTCCATGTCGGGCAAGCGCCGCGCATCATAAAACATGGGAGATTGACGCTGTTGCGCGTGACTGACAGCCAGTCCCGAAACGGTTGCAGCACTTGTCGCGAACGCAAGAGCGACGAAGCGGAAGGGTTTTACACAACGAAACATACAGCCTCACTCAACTCGTAAAATTACTTGCTCAGTCGCGCGATCGACTCGTCGGAGTTGGGACACCCGCCCGCACCGCGAGCCCGCTTGAACTGCTCAAGGGCTTTCGTACGGTCAGCAGCCAGCCCCAGCCCGTTTTCCAGCAGCGTACCAAGGAAGCACATTGCAATCGGATCGCCGTTGGCAGCCGAAATCTCCCATAACAGACGCGCCTTTTCATAGTCAGGCGGACCGGTCACCGGTTCAGCCGACAAGGTGCCGAGCTGCGTCATAGCCCAGCGGATCTGGGAATGACTGGCGGTCAGCGACATGGCCTTTTTCAGCCAGAACTCGGCCTCGGCCCGGTCGATGGGACGATCAACGCCATGGAGATTGTAGTCAGCAAGTCGCAACGCAGTCGGCAGGTCGACGTCAGTCGCGATCTCGCCACGCGGCGACTGCGTCCCAACCGAGAATGCCTCCGCAAGAACCCCCCGCTTGGCGGCTTCGATCGTCACACCCGGGTTGGCAACCAAACCGCCCGATCCCGGCCGCATCGCAGTCACGGCAATGAAAGCAGCAAGTGCAAGGCCAGCAACACCAGCACCCGCCAGGAATGGCATCAAGCGGCTTGGCTGCGGTGGCGGCGCGATGTGACCGTCAATGGTTTCACGCCGCAGTTTGGTTGTCTCCAGGCCAGTCGGTGCTGAGCCTGACGTCGCGTTTGATGCCGGGCGTAGCACAATCGTGGGAAGCGACAGATCGCGCTCCGGCAAAGCCGTGCTTGGCGCTTCGGGTCGGTCGGCAGCAACCTTCAGGCTCGATAGCGGTGCAGGAGCCGAGGGAGCGCGCGGGGGCGTCGTGGTTTGCGCGGGCGACGGTGACGGCAGTGCCCCGTTCGCAGCCGCCATGCCCGGTGATGCTTCGCCCAAGGCAGTGGCGAGGCTCGCAGGCTTTGCAGCCGCCGGTTTCGTCTCGTCAGGTTCGAGCGCGAGGGCTGCTTCGAGTTGACGGGTGGCGGCCGCAATGCGGACCTGCTGTGGCGTATCATCAAGTGCCAACGACGCAGCCGGCGCTGCAACTGTCGCTGCACGTTTGATCCGTTCAGCCTCCGCTTTAGCCGCAGCCTGAGCTGCTGCTTCGGCGGCCTTGGAAGCCTCAGCCGCCGCGATCGCCGCCTTTTCCGCTTGAGCGGCTTCGATTTTCGCGCGTTCGTTGGCGGCAAGTTCCGCAGCCATCTGCGAGGGGCTCATCACCACGGGTGCAGTCGCAGCTTTGGACGAGAGCGGCAGGTCGGGCCAAATCAATTCAGCCGTCAACTTGCTATTGGGCACGGAAATCGTGACTGGAGTTCCCGGCTCAAGCATGGGCGCATCGACCACGTCGGGACCAACACGCAGCTCAATGCCTTCCGGCGTCTGACGCGTATCAAGCGGCGACAGGTCGCCGTGCGGCCAGCCTTCGATGTCTCCATCGTCCAGGCTATCGTCAATCGGGTCGATGCGGAAGGTCGAACCCGGCGGCAGCAGGGCAATGCCCTTGAGGCGGATCACCGCGTGACCACCGGCTGGATGACTTAAATCGGGGAAAACTTCGATCTTCATAATCGTCATGGTTCAACCTCAAACGGCCCCGACGCAAACAGATGTATCAGTTCGCCTAGTTCCCGATCCTTGTCGCCGCGACCGGCAATCATGTGAGCGGACGTGATATTGTCTTCGACGAGTGCGACAAATGAGACTTCCCATTGGTCCAATGCGGCTCGTGTCGTGCGTCGTCCCCCTGTCAAGGGCCGTGCGACGCTATTTCCATAACCAGAAGAGGCGCTTCCGGCAACCTCAAGGTCATAACCTGAAGCGCGCGGTCCCCGAGTATGTGCCGCATGGCCACGACCCTGCACCGTGCCGAGCACTTCAAGATAGGCTGTGATGATGCGGCAAGCATAGGCCGTGAGCCGGATCAAGTCGCGTTCGGCCGGGGCCAGCCGCGCCGGTCCACCACTCGCCGGATTGACCGGATCAATCGCCCGATGCGGGGCCGCCTGCAGGTAAGCGTTGGTGATTTCGCTCGCCAATCCGCAGCGCAGCGCGCCGATTTGCAGTTCATCGACCAGATGATGCATCACGCCCATTTCGATGCGCAAATCGCGGCACAGCCGAAGCGATCGCGCAGAGCGGCGCATGCAACCAAACCAATGGGCAACGGCGATATTGGCCATGGCACCGGCTTGCAGAGGTGCCGCGGCTCTGCCGATATCGAGGCTACGCGCCTCGCTTGCGCCTGCCTCAAGCCAAGGTGCGGCCCGAGACGAGGCAGCCGATTTGGCAGCTGCCACATGCTCGGCAGCGCGAATGGGCACAATCAGATCACCCTCGCCCGGCATCAAGGCCCGATGGAGAAGTCCCAAGCGGCCCTGATCGATGATGAACTGCAGACGGTCCTGGACCACGACGGCGGTGCTGCGGCGCCAATGCGCAAGCGCGGATGGATCGTTCGAGGTGTGGTGGCGCAAGACGGTCTGGCGGATGTGCCGCCGTTTTTCCTGCAAAGCCTGATGCAACTGCAACTGTTTGGCGCGCGGGTTACTGGCCAGCGTCAAAGCGGACAACAGGTGCGCGATATTGGATTGCGAACGCTGCGCGACACTGCCAAGGGGAGGGGCAATGGTCGCAAGCACTGTCGAGGCCTGACCCGCATTGAGGTTATGCTGCGCGCTCGCTGTCTCGTCCGGCGCGAACCAGAACACCTCCGTCATGGGACGGTTCGGAGTCCACGCGGTCGGCCATTCCTGTTTGGTCCCGATCACGTCGCGGATGATCGACTGCACACGCGCGTCGTCGGGTGCCCCCGCATGAGGTCCGCTTAAAGCTGCGACAAACAGGCCGCGGCGGACCCGCTCGCGGGAATGCGCATTGGGACCCTGCATAGTTTCGACCCAGTCGCCGATCGCCTGAGCGTACGTGTCGTCGTCTTGATCGGGGTCGATCACGATCACTACGCTTGTCGTATCGCGGCGATGGCACGCGCGCTCGAACAGATAGACGGCTTTCGTGCGCGCGAAATGGGCGATGGCGGCATCGAGATCGTCGCCCCACGAGGAGGTCGCGTGCGCCGGGAGCGGGGCAACGCTGGCAATCGGGGGCGGAGCTGGAAAGTCGAGCAGATCGGCGGGCGCGAGGTCGGTCAAGCGGCTGGTGGCCAGATGAAGCGTCATCTCGCTGATCAGACCAGCTACAACGCTGCGTTCGATGTCGACGGTCTGGCCATACCGGTTCATCATCGCCAGCATCGGTCCCGGCACCTGATCGATCGTTCTCAACGTGGCATCGTCGATGATCGAGCGGGGATGGCGGGTCAACCAGCCCGACGCTTTGTCCTTGCCCAGCAGTGCCTCGGTGGGGCAGTAGGCGTCCGCGCCCTGGCCGAGCTTGTCCAACCCATCGCACAGGCGCTCGAACAGCTTGGTGTAGGCGGTATCGTTACGCCAAAGCAGGGCCAACACCCGGCGGCGGTCGCGGTCGGGCAGATGCGCGGCGATCTCACGGAATTGGTCCCAGTAGCGCGCTGCCGCCAGCCGCGCGAGCGTGGCTTCACCCGGCCAGCGGGCATTCAACTGGTCGCGCAGGTCGAGGACATCCCGCTCGGAAAGGCCCGGTAATGCCTGCGGCGAAAGGCGTGAGGCAAGCTCAGGGAACATGTCAGAGATCTGAGCGAGTCCCGGCAGCGGTGCCAATGGCCCCGACGACGACAGCGACGCACCTGTAATAATCACGGCGATATCGACAATCGAAAGCAGGCCGACATGGATTGGAAAGCCACGCGGCGCAGGCGGCAACTCGTCCGAACTGAAGCGCACGATCGCGCAGCACGCCTGCTGACCGGAAGGTAAAAGGGTGCGAATGGTTGCCGCATCCATCGGGCGCTGGCCCAACTCGCCAACGACAGTCTGGCTCCGGATGGCCAGCAGTGAAAACAAAAGCTCGGATTTTGCCGCCGCCGAGGTTGATACCAAGGCGATGCCGGGCTGCGTTTCAGCGGCCGCCGCGAGCGGGGTAAGGTCGGCTGCCAAACAGGCGATGTCTTCACACACCGCCGCGTGGGCTGTGCCCAGCAACAGTGGATTGTGCTCAAGCCAGTCCGAAAGCCGCCCCGCAGCTTTGCCGGTCTGTCGGCAACTCAGCATGAATTTCTGTTCTGGCTTCATCGCAGACGCTCGACGTTTGACTTTTTCGCAGGTGGCGGCGGGGTCAAATCGTCATATAGCGCCGCACCGGACGCCGTATCGCGCATGAAGCCGCCGCCAGCCACCGCATAAGAGCGCTCGGGGGCCTCTTGCGTCGGCGAGACGCCGACGTTGCGCGCAAAACCGGTGACCTGGGTAACACCAGATTGACCGCGCTGCTCGCTGGTTAAAGCCTGGGTGATGTCGCCGGTTGCCAGCGTAAATCCGTCAGACGCCAGCATGTTGCGGCTGGCCATATAGGCCCCAAGCAAGGCCGTGTCGTGCGTCGTGTTCCGCCCCAACTGGGCTCCAGTCGCGGCGCCGCCCGCGCCCTCGCCGATATTGGAACGGTCCTCCCCGCGCACCACCACGCGGCCCGCCGGCACCGGGCCACGCGCCAGCACGTGGTAGAGCAAGTCGGGCAGCTGAGCCAGATCGCCGCCCATCAGCAGCAGGTCGCTATCGCTATCATGGATCGCGTCGGTCATGGCGTTGACCATCGGCCACAGCTCGGATTCAACGAGGCGTTGAATGTGCCGGCGACCGATGTCGAGCACAATCGTGGCGAGCTGAAAGCCGACGGCACCGGCCGCAGCCGCTGCCGCCTCGAACTGAGTGGCCACAGGATCAAGACGACCGCAACCGAGCGCGACGAGGTGGTCGAGTCGATATCGGCGTATGCCCTCGGCCCCTCGCGCAGGCATCGCCGCATAGGTTTCAAACAGTCCGCTCGCCGCCGGTCGAAGGACCTTGGAATGAAGTCGGCGGCCATTGTGGGCAGCACCGGGCTGATCGCCATCGGCAGCCAGATAATCGCTTAGAAAAGTTGCCGGGTCGACAACGCCGCACGCAGCCAACCGCCTTTTGATTGCCGCCAGAATGTGGATTTCTATGATCGCATCGACAACGCGATCCCCACCGGTTCCGGTCCGATCAGCCAACACGAGACCGGCCTGAACGCTGCCATCGTGGGCAACGTCATAATCGATCACCGTTAGGCCAGCCGCCCGGCGGCCCAATTCAAGCGACGAGATCCGCAGACTGTCGCGCGCGTCGCCATCGCCAGTGCGGCGGCGGATGCAATCCACAAGGTCCGAAAACGACCCGCCGAACTTGTTGCGAACTTCGGTGAACAGATACACCAGCTGAAGACCCACGTCGGCCCCGATGCCGAGCGCCAATTGAGGCTTGACGGGTTGGGCAAGCTGGCCCGGCTGATCCCATTGCTGGGTCCGCCAAATCAGGTCGATCGCGGTATTGACCCGCTCCACCAGGATTTGCCGCTCATTTTGAGACATCGCAACCGGCGAGGTCACAATGATCCGCTCGATATGGCGGATGTCATTGCGTTCGTTGGCCCCACGCGCGAAAGGGCTCCCAGCCGTCGCCGAATTGATTTCGCTCAGCGCATGAAGCAGCAACTCGACCACGAAAAAGCCAACCAGCGCCGAGTTGGAAAACCGTGGACGCGTCACACTCGCACTTTCACTCGACGGCCCGGCAAGAAGACCCTCCGCGCGCGTCACGTCACCCGATTCCGAAAGGTGCCGCAGCGTCTCGCCCGACACCATCCGGCCCGTCTTGGGGGCGAGGGTGTCGGCCGTCGAAAAGCGCCAGACCACATCGGACGGGCTGGTCTGGTCGAGGCCGCTTGCAATATCGGCCAGGCCTGTGATGCCGTCGGTCGCGTTGACGCGTAAGGCGAGGCGGCGGGCTTCCACGCCAATGCGCACGAGACTTGTCCAGGCGAAAGCGTCAGGGCGACCGCTGCGCCGTGACAAGGCAGCGTTGCCGAACGTCTGGTTATCGAACTCGACGATGGTCGGAATCGGACCCGTGTGAATGTCAGCGGGACACGACAAATCGCGGATGCGTAACGGCACGGCGCTCCGGGCCGCCATTGAGATGTCGGGATCACGCGTCTGGTTGCGCGGGATGAGCAGAGCCGTGGTTTCAGCGGCCCCAAAGTCGATCACGAGGTCGAGGCCGGTGATGGTCGCGGGAAGCGACTTTGAAATGCTGTCGACGAAGCGAATCTGCGGCGGCGTCGATGCACGCTTTAGGATTTTCAAGAACGTGAGATAGCGGGCAATATGCGCCAATTCGAAGCCGCTATCGGGATTTGCTGGTGTGTCGAACGCGGCCTCATCGAAATCGGCAAGGTGGGTTGCCGACGAAAACGTCCGGCACACATCGCGCACCCAGGTGTCGATCCAGGCTTGGCTCAAATAGTCCGACAGCTCTTCAGGCGCGTCCGCCAGCATGAATGTCGACGCAAATAATGCGTCGTCGGAGTTGGGTGCAAGATACGGAGTCTGATCGGCACGACTACGCATGTCGAGCCGCGTGTCGAAGGCAAACACAACCTGAAGGCGATCGGCACCTCGCAGCCCTTCGGCTGGCTTGGCAACGAACACGCGGGTCCAATTGGATGGGCCTTGGTCATAGCGCAGGCTGCCGTCTTCGGACCGACCGAGATATCGCAGGAATGGCACGGGGACCCAGGTATCGAGGAACGGCTCCAGCGCCTCAAGCCCGGTAAACGAGAGCGTTTCTGCTGGGCCGAGCGGTCTGAAGGTCAAGGGGTGCCAGATCGTACCGTCGGCGGCCTGATCCGACGACAGCGGCAGCAGCACGCGACGGCTGCCAGCCGCACTTTCGATGTGGTCTTCGGTAAACCACGCGCGCAGCATGGGCAGATGACCAGCTTCAAGCCCCGCGTCGATGAATTGTAGTCCAGAAGCCGGGACAAGGCGGCAGACGCGGTCGAATACGCGTCCCTGGCCGTCGGACGCAGCTGACGGTTCCGGCGTGGTCTGATCCAACGCACCCCTAATCATACTCTACCAGAGCCCCCAAACGATCCGTGCCGTCAACGTCCGCTTACACCCATCATGCGGCTCCCGATCAACCGCATGCTCGTGGCCAGTATCAAAACCGCCGATACGATATTGGCCTAGCAAAATTTGGACCGGCGTCCCGAAAGCCGGAAAATTCCACCTAAGGCGCTCAATTCGTTAACACAGCTCTGTCGTTTTTGCCCAACACAAAACGCCCGCGAACCATGGCCAACACGACCAACGTATACAAGCTTCGCAGCAATTTATGGAGAATTGAACGCATAAACCATGAACGTTGTTTTATTGAATGCGCCTGGTTCGGGTCTGGACCGACTAGAGAAATAGCCGCCGAAAGTGATTATGCCACAGGGACCTATGCGATCATCTTACGCCAGATTGTCATCTCCGTTGCCCCGCAACGGACAGATCCACCCGCGTTGGGTGCGTCCAGCAAAACACTGTCTTTGGTCGAGGCCGGGCAGTGCCGAGTGTGGGCATCGGTCGCGGCGGCAGCCGTTGGCCGTCGCCATATCGGTTCTCCCCGCGTACGCATAGATCGGCCAAAATCCAGTGCGACGCTCTAGCTGTCGGGAGACGGAACGGCGATAGGCTTGCGCCTGCGACGGAAATATCACTCGGTCTGCAATGTGCCAATGTTGCACACCACGACGATGAAGTGCACCTTGACGCCCGGTCTGCGGGGGACAAGCTTTAATGGTGGGACGATCATGCGGCACGGGTTGAACCGGCGAACGGTGTTGGGTGGTGGAGTGGGTCTGGGGCTGAGTGCAGCATTCGGCTGGCCTCCGGGCGTATCGCGTGCACTGGCTGCAGCGGGTGGCGCGCAGGTTGCAACCGGCGAGCGGCAGCCGTTTTCGTTCGACATCCTGAAAGCCAAGGCCAAGGCGCTGTCGGGTTTGCCGTGGACCAAAGTGGTGCCGGTGATGCCCGACGTGCTCCAGCAGATCGACTACGATCGTTATCAGGAAATCAAGTTCCGCGCCGATGCAAGCCTGCGCCTTGGCCGGGAAAGTCGCGCGCCCGTACAACTCTTTCATCTCGGTCAGCTGTTTCTTGAGCCAGTGAAAATCCACACCATCGAGGCTGGATTTGCCCGTGAGGTGGAGTACGCCGCGGCACTCTTCGAAGCCCCCCAAGGGCACCCGGCCCGCAAGTTGCCCAACGATACCGGCTTTGCAGGCTTCAGGGTGATGGCAAAGGATCTCAAGACGGATTGGCTGTCGTTTCTCGGCGCGTCGTATTTCCGCACGTCGGGTCCCTATAACCAGTATGGGCTATCGGCGCGCGGTCTGGCCATCGGCACGGGACTTGCGACCCCGGAAGAGTTCCCGCGCTTTAGCCAGTTCTGGCTGGAGGGCGGTGAACCCGGACGCGCACCGGTCACCATATACGCATTGCTCGACAGCCCCTCCGTCACCGGCGCCTACCGTTTCGTCACCGAGCGGCTGACCGACAGCAATGACGTGCACCGCATCATTATGGACGTCGAACTCGAGCTTTATCCGCGCAGCGACGTCGAGCGGGTCGGTATTGCGCCGTTCTCCAGCATGTTCTGGTATGGCGAAGGCAGCCGCAAGCGCGCAGCCGACTGGCGTCCGGAAATCCACGACAGCGACGGCCTCGCAATCCATACCGGTGCCGGCGAACGCATATGGCGGCCGATCTACAACCCCAACCGGGTAATGACCTCGACATTCGTCGATCGCGACGTGCGAGGATTTGGCTTGCTCCAGCGCGACCGTGATTTCGTGCACTATCTCGACGACGGCGTCTTCTACGAGCGCCGTCCGTCAGTCTGGGTTGAACCGCAAGGCGGATGGGGCGACGGCAGCGTCCACCTCGTGGAAATCCCCACCGACGACGAGACCGCCGATAATATTGCGGCGTACTGGTGCCCTAAAGATGGACTGAAGGCTGGGCGGACCGCAAACTACCGCTACAAGCTATCGTGGCTTGACGACATCGTATTTCCCGATTCACTCGGGCGGGCGACCGCCACCTGGACCGGAATGGGCGGGCGGCCGGGCGGCAAACGGCCCGACGGCGTGCGCAAGTACGTGATCGATTGGCAAGGCCCGGTATTTGCGGGTCTTGGCCGCGACGACGGCATTGAACTGGTGGTGACCGCGTCGCGTGGTGCGGTGTCGAACGCCTATTCCCATCCCGTGGTGGATCAGCGCGAACGGTGGCGCAGCCTGTTTGATATCGCCGCATCCGGTGGCGAGCCGGTCGATATCCGCGCCTACCTCCGCCGCAACGGCACCGCGCTCAGCGAGACGTGGATCGCCCAGTATTTTCCTTCGGATTGACGGTTCTCCAATTCGAAGGCCGCGACCAGACCACACACAAAAAAGCGTCCGATGAAACCCATCGGACGCTCTCTTTTAGATCAGGCCGAACGCGTTACTGCTTGGCAGGCTCGGCTGGCTTCGAACCAGACAGTTCCTTCGCCTTGTCAACGGCAGCCTTGCCCATTTCCTTGGCTTTCTCCACAGCCGGAGCGGCAGCAGCCGAGGCCTTGGCGGCGGCATCCTTAGAGGTTTCGACTGCCTTGTCCTTGAGTTCCTGGGCCTTGTCGGTGGCCTTTTCGATCAGGGTTTTCTTCGGAGCAAGGCGCTCGTATGGCAACAAGGCGGTCAGCACGTCCTTGGTGGCGCTGGGAAGGGTGATGACCTTCTTGCCGTCAACGGACGAGAATTCGAGCGCGCGATAACGCACGGCGACCTTCTTCTCGCCCGCACCCAAGAATCCGCCGACGCCCATGATGACGCCGACAACCTTGTTTTCGTCGCCCACGATGACATCTTCGATGTCGCCGATGATCTTGCCGTCCTTGTTCTTCACAGGCTGGCCGATCAGGCGGTCTTTGGCGAGGTACTGGGTTGGCTTCTGCTTTTTCCAGTAGTCGGCTGGAATGTCGACCTTCTTGGCTTCGGTCTTGGTCTGGGCAACCGCTGGAACGGTCAGGCTCAGCGTGGCAGCAGCGATGGCTGCGAAAATCAGTTTCGTCATGGCTATAGGCCCCTGTCGTAGGCGACACACGGGGTGTGCCGCAAGAAAAGTCGTGCGCCGTCAGGCGTTCACGCCCCCGGTGTGTGCGGACGTAACGGCGGCAGATGACAGTAACAAGGCGCGCAGATGACGAAAATGACAGCTTTAGGTTAAGAGCAGCGTCAAAGCTGGGGATAGTTTGTTGCCGGTGAACGCGCGGACGGAGTATGGTGCGTGGCAGGCTATTCCAAGGTGCACCCGCAAAGTCGGTTGAGCGCCGAGCAAGCCTATGGAATTGGCGTTCGCGTGTAACGTCGTTGACAAGAAAGACACAGACCTTTGGCTGACAATAGCAATGGCAAGAAAGGCGGCGGTGCACCTCAACCGCCGCGGCAGCCCGAAGACATCCGCCCGGTCCTCATCAGCACCGAGATGCAGACGAGCTATCTCGAGTACGCGATGAGCGTGATCGTCAGCCGTGCGCTGCCCGACGTGCGCGACGGCTTGAAGCCGGTCCATCGCCGCATCCTGTTTTCGATGCAAGAACTGGGCCTCGACTACAACAAGAAGTACATGAAGTGCGCCCGCGTCGTGGGCGAAGCCATGGGTAAGTATCACCCCCATGGCAACCTCGCGATCTACGACGCGCTGGTCCGCATGGCCCAGGACTTCTCGATGAGCCTGCCGCTGATCGACGGTCAGGGCAACTTCGGCTCGGTGGACGGCGACCCTCCGGCAGCCGAGCGCTATACCGAGTGCCGCTTGGCCAAGGTGGCGCAGTCACTGCTCGACGATCTCGACAAAGACACCATCGACTTCAAGGAAAACTACGACGGCTCGCTGCAAGAGCCGATGGTGCTGCCCGCGAAGTACCCCAACCTGCTCGTGAACGGTGCCGGTGGCATCGCGGTCGGGATGGCCACCAACATTCCGCCCCATAATTTGGGTGAAGTGATCGACGCCTGCATGGCGACACTCGACAACCCCGCCATCACGATCGACGAACTATGCGGCATCGTCCAAGGCCCGGATTTCCCCACCGGCGCTATGATCCTGGGCCGCGGCGGCATTCTCAACGCCTACCACAAGGGCCGCGGCTCCATCATCATGCGGGCCAAGGTCGAGGTCGAGGAAATTCGCAAGGATCGCGAGGCCCTGATCGTTACGGCCATCCCCTATCAGGTCAACAAAAAGACCCTGATCGAAAAGATCGCCGACCTGATCCGCGAAAAGCGCATCGAGGGCATCGCCGACCTGTGGGATGAAACCAACCGCGAAGGCATGCGCATTGTCATCGAACTGAAGCGCGATGCGCAGTCCGATGTGGTGCTGAACCAGCTCTACCGTTTGTCGGACCTGCAGACGACGTTTGGCGCAAACATGCTCGCCATTAACGGCGGGCGGCCCGAGCAGCTCAATCTGAAAGACTTCATCACCGCGTTCACGGCCTTCCGCGAGGAAGTCGTCACCCGCCGCACGAAGTTCCTGCTCGGCAAAGCCCGTGACCGCGCGCACGTGTTGGTTGGCTTGGCGATTGCCGTGGCCAATATCGACGAAGTGATCCGCGTCATTCGCACCTCGCCGACCCCGGCCGAAGCCAAGGAACAGTTGATGGGCCGCGATTGGCCCGCAAAAGACATGGCGCCGCTGATCGAACTGATCGCCGACCCCAAACACAAGCTCAACGCCGACGGCAGCTACCGCCTGTCGGAAGAGCAGGCCAAGGCGATCCTCGAATTGCGCCTCGCACGCCTCACAGCGCTGGGCCGTGACGAAATCGGCGACGAGTTGAAAAAGCTCGCCGAAGAAATCAAAGACTACCTCGAGATCCTGTCGTCGCGCGCACGCATCATCGACATCATCAAAAGCGAACTCGGCACGATCCGCAACGAATTCTCAGTCCCGCGCCGTACCGAAATCATGGAGATGGATGGCGACCTCGACGACGAGGACCTCATTCAGCGCGAAGAGTGCGTCGTCACCGTCTCACATAAAGGCTACATCAAGCGCGTCCCGCTCTCGACCTACCGTGCGCAGCGGCGCGGCGGCAAGGGCCGTTCCGGCGTGACGATGCGCGACGAAGATTTCGTCACCCAGATCTTCTCGGCGTCCACGCACACGCCCGTGCTGTTCTTCTCGTCACGCGGCATGTGCTACCGCATGAAAGTCTGGCGTCTGCCAGCCGGCGGACCGCAGAGCCAAGGCAAGGCGCTGGTCAACCTGCTGCCGCTGCAACCCGACGAGCGGATCACCTCGATCCTGTCGTTGCCCGAAGACGCCTCCACCTATGGCGCGCTTGAACTGATGTTTGCCACCAAGTCCGGCAACGTGCGCCGCAACGCTTTGGCCGATTTCGAGAGCATCAATCGCAACGGCAAAATCGCAATGAAGCTCGACGAGGGCGATGCAATCGTCGCTGTCGCCGTGGCAACCAGCGATGATGACGTGGCCTTCACCACGGCGCAGGGCAAATGCGTGCGGTTCCTCATCAAGGACGAAGTGCGCTTGTTCAAAGGCCGCGACAGCGATGGCGTGCGCGCAATCCGCCTCGACGACGGCGACAGCGTGATCTCGATGGCCATCCTTAAACACGTCGAGGCAACAGCACCCGAGCGTGCGGCATACCTCAAATACGCAACCGCGCAGCGCCGCGCCTTGAGTGCCGAAGCCCAAGCGGGAGACGAAACCGCCGAGGCAACAGCTGCGCCAGCCGAGGCCGACGAGGAAAGCGTTGCAGCCGTCGAGCTAACCCCTGAACGCATTGCCGAACTGGCGGCCAATGAGGAGTTCGTGCTCACCGTGTCCGAACGCGGCTTTGGCAAGCGCTCGTCGTCCTATGAATACCGCACCAGCGGGCGCGGCGGCAAAGGCATCGTGGCCATGGTCGTCAACGACCGCAATGGCCCCCTGATCGCCTCGTTCCCGATCCTGCCCACCGACCAGATCATGCTCGTCACCGACGGCGGCCAGCTGATCCGCTGCCCCGTCCACGACGTCCGCATCGCCGGCCGCAACACCCAAGGCGTCCGCATCTTCAAAACCGACAGCACCGAAAAGGTCGTCTCGGTCGAGCGCATCTCCGAAGTCGGCGGCGACGAAAACGGTGACGGCGAGACCGGCGGCGAAGGCGACGCTCCGGTGAGTGAGTAAAAGAAGATGACGGAACGCCACTGCCCCCTCTCCCCCTGGGGAGAGGGTCGGGGTCAGGGGGCTTATTGCGGGTGAAGGACCAAAGTGAAGCAACCCCTCATCTGCCCTTCGCGCATCTTCTCCCCAAGGGGAGAAGAAAGTGACGTTCTTACGAGGGGACAGGTATGCGTATTCTGCTGATCGGGCCGGGTGTTAACCGGAAGTACGGCGACAAATTCTACTATTCGACGGCGCGCCGGATCGCGAACGGCTTCATTCGCAACGGCCATTTCGTCATGCACGTCTCCGACCGCGACCTGTCGGACTATGCACTCGGCTGGCGGGCCGTCGGCAAATATTACGCCTGTCACCGCATCAACCAGATCGCACGCGGCATCAAGCCTGATCTTGTGGTCCTGTTGCTCGCCGATCTCATGACCGCGCAGGCGGTCTCAGACCTGCGCAAAGCCGTGCCCGGCGTCAAAGTCGTCGCCGTCGAATTGGATCCCATCGCAAACGCCAACGTCGCCAAGCGCTTCAGCGACCGCCTCGATCATTGCGATGCGGGATACGTGACGACCGGCGGATCGGTGCTGGCCGCGGTCGCCAAAGGCCGCGCGGCCTTCCACATCCCCAACATCGTCGATACAGCCATCGACGATCAGCTGGCCTATGAAAACACGGCCATCAACTACGACGTGTTTTTTGCCGGTTCACAAAACAAAGACAGCCCGCAATGGTCGCGCGCGCTCGCCTTGCAAGCGATGTCTCCGCACCGGACCCATTGCTATGCGGGGGCTGGGAAAACCGGCGGCCTATGGGGGTACGACTTCATCCAGGCCCAAGGTCGTAGCCGGGTGGGCCTGAACCTCAACCGTGTCGAAGGCGACCTCTACGCCTCCGACCGCATGGGCCAATACCTGGGCAACGGCCTCTTACTCGCAACCGACCGCGTATCGGGCTACGACCGGTTTTTCGGCGAAGACGAGATGATTTTCTTCTCCACCGTCGAAGATTTAGACGCGCAACTGACCCGCGATCTGGCAACCGACGTCTGGCGCGAAAAAGCCCGCAAAGCCCGCGCAACGGCATTGCGGACGATGTCGAACACGGTGGTCTGCCGCTTCATCGAAAGCACTGCACGCCACGACAAGCCGTCGCCGGACTGGGTTTTCTAACCGTCACGAACGGCTAGCCGCGAACCCGTTGGTGCTCGTGGACGGCAAGCATCAGGCAAAGACAGCAGATCGCAAACGTGGCCATGAACCAAGCCTCAAACAAGCCGAAACTCGCCGTGCCCGTCACAAGAACAGTGGTCGCTGTCGCCAGCACGAAGGGTTGCGGCGCGGGTGGCAAACGGCGCAGGTATTCCAGTAGCAGCAGGCCCGCCGTTAAATAGATCGCGGTCCCAATAAGCCCCAATTCATACCAGCTCTGCAAAAATACGTTGTGCGCATGAGGACCCGTCCTCAACGCATAATGAAAACCCGGCGGCTGCACGGCTGGCGAAAGTGCAACGCGCATGTTGTCGATCTTATTGGTGGCCGCAGCCCCCACACCCAGGATCGGCCGTTCTCCCACACGATGCGCTGTAAAGTTCCACAAGATGATTCGCGCGGCAAGCGTCCGGCTGGTGCGGTTTTCCAGATGCAGTTGGTGATCGTAGGCCCAGATCGCCAGCGGAATAACCACCACGAACCCGGTAATCCAAAACGCCTGCAGAAGACGGCTGACGGCATTCGGAAAACGCTGCGCGAGCACGTAGGCAGCCACCGCAAAACACAGCGCCATAAACGAGGTCTTATGGTCAGACAAATGGATCGTAAGCGCGATTGCCCCAACGAGGCCCGTGCCGACGAGCGCGCGCAAAGCAACCGGTATGGGCTGCACGGACAAAATCAGCAGCGAGGGCCAGAGCAGGTAGTTCAGTGGCGCCATGTTCCACTTGATAGCCTGCTGCTTGATGCGCACGGTCCCTTCCGTCCAATCGAGGAACGGCATCGCACCGGGCGGCCAGCGCACCGCATGAAACGGCCAGAACAGCCACTTTTTCACGACATCGTTGGTCAGCAGTTCAAACAGCAAAAATCCCAGCGCCACCATCCAGGCGACCAGCAGGGCGCGGGCCATATGCTCGATCCAGGGTCGGGGGCAGACACGCAAGATCGCCGCGCTGTGCCCGACCGCCAGCAGCAAACCCGCCAGAAGCGCCGCCGACAGCGCCGTCGCGCGCAAGTCGCCCGACCACAGCAGCGAGATGGCAATATAGACAATGCCAGCCACCCCCGCGATCGTAACCGGCGTCACGTGCAGGGGCACAGCGAGGCCGCGCCGGCGCGCCAAAGCGCCGAGTGTTCCGGCAAGCACGCAAAACGGCAATAAGGCAAGCCAGGGGGTGGTCTCAAAGACCATGATCGCGGCGATCGTTGCGACAATCAGGGTCCAGATTTGAGCGTCGAGCGTCCACGTTTTCGCGCTAAAGATCTTGCCCGCGTGCATGTTGTCCCTTCGTCGTCTGGCGAACACGCGTCCATGCCGGACGTGCACGAGCTGTGTTTCATAAGGGATGCGCAGGCGATCAGATAGTGGTAAAACTGCCGCGTTCCTTGGCGGCGGCAGTGAGACGGGACGGGTCAGAATGGACCATACCAACGTCGACAAACCCAATCGCTATCATTGGCCGCCCATCATCTATGTGGCCGCGTTGGCGCTGGCTTTTGGGCTGGATTGGCTGCTCCCTCTAAACGCGCTGGTGTTCGACGGTTGGCAAACGCGCGGTTGGTTGATTGCCGGGCTGGGCGTGGTTATTGCCGTGTCCGGCCTGGTCCAATTCCAGCGCACGGGCACCCCGTTTGATCCAACGGCATCGGCCACAGCATTGGCCACCGGCGGCATCTACCGCTGGACCCGCAACCCGATGTATCTGGGCGCGCTCATCGTGTTTGTCGGCATGGGCTTGGCGATGCGCTCGGGCTGGCTGTTGGCTGGCATCCCCCTCATTGCGATCGCCCTGCAAAAGCTCGCCATCGAGCGCGAGGAGGCCTACCTCACCCGGCGCTTTGGCAACACCTACACCGCCTATCGTGCCGAGGTCCGGCGCTGGCTATAGCCCCGTCGGCTCGTCTGAATAGCCATTCATCTGATTTCCACCAATCCGCCTCCATGCGGGCGCGGAATCACCACCATGGCTCCCTACGAGGAGAAGCTCAGGCTAACCAACTCGTAAGGTTTCCACATGGCGGTTTCCCCCGGCGCGACGCATTTGAATTCCGCCACGAGGCGACCGCAGGACAATCCTGAGTCCGGTTGGGCCGAGCCAGCCAAACCACCCCGCGATTGGAAAAAGCTGGTCCTCGTCGCAGGCCTGGGTCTGCTGTCGTGGGTCGCAACCTATGTCGGCATGCTGGAACTGATTGAAGCCAACATGGGCGAACTGCCGCTCGTGCATAAGTTCATTATCGGCTTTTCCGTCGCGATGCTGATGACGATGGTTGTCTGGCTGCTCGACGAGATGTTCAAGCCCAACCCGTTCATCACCAAGATCTTCTATGCCTTCGGTTATCTGTTCCTGACCATCATTTCAGTCGGGTTTGGTTTTGGTTTCTATTGGAAGGTGCTTGAGTCGCGCTCGGAAGCCTCTCGATCGGCAGAAGGCGCCGTAACGCAGGTGCAGGGTTCACTGGTGGCCGCGTCCACGCGTCTTGATCAGCTGCAGGCGACGCTCGACCAATTGACAGCCGTGTCCAACCAAAAAGCGCAAACCGAGAAGGCCAGCGGGACGTCCTGCCCCAATTCCAAGCCCGGCGATGGCCCGCGCCGCAAACTGCGCGAAGACGACGCCGCGCGGTTCTCGTTTGCGGCCGACGTCGTGAAAGGACGCGCCACGACGGTCAAAACCGAGATGGGCGCGCTCGACGCTGACCTGGCCCGCATCGTCACCGGCGATAAAACAACGATCGATGAAAAGACTGGGACGCGCAACGCGTTCATGCAGAGCCTGGGCCGCAAGCTCGACAACACGGTGACCGGCTTCAACGCCTTCCGCACCGACCCGCAGTTAAAGCAGATCAAGACCGACCTGGCCGACCGGGCCGAAAAGTCGACCTTCCCCGACACCACCGGCAAATCCTATTCCTGTCCCGACCCGCAGTTGCAAACTGCCTTGCGCGGGGTTGTGCGTGCCATTGAACAGCTGCCGGAACTGGAAAAGCCCAAGATCGCAGCCGTCGAAGGATCGGAAGCGACTATCGAAGCCTTCCGCCGCTTGACGGCCTCCTTCTACGGCCTTTTGTCGTTCAAGCTGCCGCCCTCAGCCGATGAATTGCGCGATCTCCAGAAAAAAGCAGTTCAATCCGTCGAAGCAACGTCGGCAGCGTCCCGCATTGCCATGAACGAACAGCCCGGCCTGTCGAAACGCGACTACGTCCCTTTGGCGATTGCCGTGTTCGTCGACGTGTGCCTGCTGCTGGTCTCAATGGGGAAGTCCCAATCCGACCGTCTCTCGGGGCTTGTTCCTAAAATGCGGGCCGCCGAACAGGGCCCCGTGATCCAGATCCTGTCGCGGTTCAACGAAATCCATCGCGACCGCCAGATCCGGGAAAACTTTGAGCTGTTCCGCCACGTCGTATTCGATTTCCACGGCGATTATTACGTCGCCGTCCCCCTCGACGCGCCGCGCAAGATGAACCCGCGCGAGCGCGAAGACTTGCGGCTTGAGACGCAATTGCTCTCAAACCTGTTTGCGAGCTTTGAGAAGGAAAAGATCTTTTCCCGCGTCTACTCCCCGTTCCTGACCTCGGGTGCCATCCGCAAACGTTTGGCGCGCCAAGGCAGCAAGTTCGACCGCTCGGATGCATTCCGGGTCTACCGATTTAAAGACGGCGCATGGTCCGATATTATTCTGGGCGCCATCATGGGAGCTGCCAAACGCGTCGAAGCCGAAAAGCGGGTGATCAGCGCCCGCGCCGACGAAGCAGCCGCCGCAGCCGCCACAGCGCTCGCCCACGCTCAAGCCCATGCCGCAGCAAATGGCTACCCAGCTCACGGGCCAGCCGACCCATCGGTTGAGTGGACACCCCCCTGGCCAACCAAGCGCACGACCGACCGGACGGCGCCGACAGGCCCGTTGCCGCACCCCGTAGGCGATGGCATAGAACCCGAATTCGGACACCCGTACGGGGCCTATGCGCCGTACGCTGCCGCGGAAGCGACTCGCGAGTTCGGTGGCAACGTGCATCCCCTGCCACAGCGGCACGGCGAGACGCAGCGGCATTCAGACGCGCCAGCGCAACCGTTGCGTCCAGCAATGCCGCCTGTGACAGAGACAGCCTTCCCCGGCCGCGATATTGGGGCTGCCAACTCCAATACAGCCCCCGCACGTGCCCCCCAAGCCGCCTCCGTCGCAGACGTTTTACCGTTTGCGCCGCCGCCCATCCCCCGTCCAGCCCCCCTCTACAATCCCAGATCGCAAGTGGCCGTGGCAGAATCGATGGACGTGATGCCAGAATTCACCTCCCCGCCCCTACCACCCGCAGCCCCCATCCGGCCAGCCGTGCCCCAATCGTTTGCGACCCCCGATTGGCAGCAGCAAATGGGGCTCGTCATGACCCGGGTGACCGAAAGCATCACCGTGCCAGTGTCGACCCAAGCCCAGCTTCCCCAGGCACTGATGGCAGCAGGATTTATGAACCGCGCGACCGCAAACGCGGCGATCACCGAACCGGTGGCTCTCATCTCCCACGCCAATGGGGACGGTGAGGGCGACACCGACAGCTGGAGCGTTGCCGACACGGCGCTCATCAAGAAATACGCAGCCCAGCCGGGCGAATAATCCGTCCCATTTTGGTGCGGCAACGGCGCTATCGCAACGGTTGCTTAACCGTCTTGATCGTACGGTGATGATGAGAATGCAATGATACCGATCGCAGGAGAGCCTGCGATCTCACGTCTCACAACAAGGGCAGACCCGATGACTCTTATCACCCCTCCACACATGGCCGTTGTGAAGAAGGAGGATAAGGAAACGAAGCTGCGCGACTTTTTTCGTGAGGCTTTGAACAACCTGAGCGCGAACGGCGAACGTCCTGTTCTGCGAGTCATGGCGCGTGGTTCCCATAGCCCGGTTGTGCGGGCTATGTCGGCCTGCAGTGCGGAGTTGGCCGCGGCGGGCGTCGAAATCCGGTTGATGTTGACCCTCATTGAGCCCGGCGACGACCTGACGTCAAAAGTCCGGCATCTGACCGACGTGCGCTGTTTGGATGCGCATGAACTGTTGGTGCTTGGAGCCCAGGCCAGTTGGATTGGCGATTGCATGCGCCGCGATCCCTCGGTGCGTGACAGCTTCGAGTTGCACGCCTTGAACAACGAATTGGCGGCCAAGCAAGCCGCGACAACGTTCGACCGGCTCTGGGGCCGGATCGCGGCCCCAAAACCCGTCGCCGTTGCTGAGGCGGTTATGGAAATGGCGGCCGACCTGGCAGCCTTGCCCGTCGAGCAGACCGCGCCGCAGGTATTAACCCGCCACTGATCTTCACGTTTTTTGGTCTGCAATTGGGCTGGTCCGCAAGGACCGGCCCTTTTGGTGTTTATGATCTTGAGCAGCAAATACCGGCAAACGCCAGCAAGCTGCCTGTTGCTGCCTCTGTTTGGTCATTGCGCCCTGATGCTCTAGGCGCGCACTCTCTTTTCGCTTCATATTGAACGCTGCGCTTTTGATCTCCCAGTTCATCTCAGGTGAAACATGTCCATTCTCGCCCGCTTGCTTGCCAGCACGGCCGTCCTCTGCGTGATGCTGACGCCTCAGGCCATCACGGCGCAGGAAAAAACCTTCGCCCACAAAGGGATTTCAGCGGATGCCGACCGCTATGAAGCGTTCCTCAAGAAAGAGTGGCAGACGAGCCTTCGCAAGCCTGCCGAACTGAAGGCAGCGGGGCTTAAATCGCTGGCGAACGATCCCCGGGCTGCATCCCGGTCGTTGGCCGCAGCCGTTGCTCTGGATGGAACGGATGCGCGCGCTTGGCTCGGTTTGGCCGACGCACTGCTGGCGATCAAGCCCGACACCGCGAAGGGGTCCGAGCGCTACGACCTGCCGGTCAACGCGAGCGGTGCGGCCTTGCGGGCCTATCAACTGGCTGGCACCGACCATGGTCTGAAAGCCCTGGCATTGGCGAGCCTGGGCGAAGCCCTGACGCGCCGCTCCTATTGGCGGCCTGCCATCGACGCACTGGCAGCGTCCTTGCAGTTTTCAAGCGCCCAGAGTGCCAGCACCCAGAAGGTGCGCGAAGCCTACGACAAGCTGCGCGCCGAGCACGGCTTCCGCATGACCGACTACAAGACCGACAACGAAGCGGCCATCCCGCGCGTGTGCGTCCAGTTTTCCCAAGGGTTGTCGCGCTCAGCCAGCATCGATTTCGCGAAATTTGTCTCGGTGAACGGCAAGGACCCCCAGTCGGTGGTCGCTGAAGGTCAGCAACTGTGTCTCGAAGGCCTGTCGTACGGCCAGCGCTACGAAGTTCAAGTGCGCGCGGGCCTCCCCTCCGACACCGGCGAGGCGCTGGAAAAGGCGATCGAAATCGCAGCCTACGTCCCCGACCGCAAGCCACAGGCGCGCTTCACCGGTCGCAGCTACGTGCTCCCCAGCAAGGGCCAGCAGGGCATTCCCGTCCTGACGACGAACACCACAGCGGTTGCCGTCGAAGTCTACCGGATCGGCGACCGGTCGTTGGCCAGCGCCATGCAGAATGGCGATATGAACCGTCAGGTGGCGAGCTACGAAATCGACCAGATCAAGGAACGCACCGGCGAAAAAGTCTACGCAGGCGTGCTCGAAGTCGCCTCCAAGCTGAACGAGGACGTGACGACGGCCTTCCCCGTGAGCGCAGCAATCGGCACCTTGAAGCCTGGTGCGTATCTCATGACCGCAAGTCCGCGCGTCAAAGCAGCTGGCGACGACAGCACCGAGCAGGCGATTGCGAGCCAGTGGTTCATCGTCTCCGATCTTGGGCTGACCGCGCTGTCTGGGACCGATGGCGTCCACGGCTTCATCCGCTCGTTGGCCGATACGACCGCAGTCGCAGGAGTCGAGGTTCGGCTCATTGCCAAAAACAACGAGGTGTTGGGCACGATAAAATCCGACGCGAAAGGTTATGTGCGCTTCGATGCCGGCCTCGCCAAAGGCGAAGGCGGCATGGCGCCTGCCCTTATGGTCGCGGCCAAAGATGGCGGCGCAGACTACGCCTTCCTCGATCTGGCAGCCGCTGGCTTTGATCTCTCCGACCGTGGCGTGAAAGGCCGCGATGCCCCCGCAGCACTTGATGCTTATCTGTTCACCGAACGCGGCGTCTATCGGCCCGGCGAGGAAGTCTTCTTGACCGGCCTTGTACGCGACAAAGCCGGGGCGGCGGCAGGACTGCCCGTAACGCTCATCATCACCCGGCCCGATGGCGTCGAACACAAGCGCCAAACCCTCGTCGATGGCGGTCTAGGTGGCCGCGCCTATGCGCTCGAACTCGGGCGGGGCGTTATGACCGGCACGTGGCGCGCCAAGCTCTACGCCGACCCCAAGGCCGAGCCGATCTCGCAGGTGGCGTTCCTGGTGGAAGATTTCGTGCCCGAGCGCATCGACCTGACCCTGAAGCCCGACACGAAATCCATCGCCATTGAAGAGCAGGCAACGATCAAGGCCGCCGGCAAATACCTCTACGGCCCGCCCGCCCAGAACCTGGCGCTGGAAGGCGACATCGTGGTTCGCCTCGCCAAAGAGCAGGAGGGGTACGCTGGCTACAAATTCGGCCTCGCCGATGAAAAAATCGAGCCGGTGCGTGCGGCCCTTGAAAACCTTGGCGCGACCGACGACAAAGGCAACGCGACCCTGAACGTCTCGCTCCCAGCCATCCCCAAAACCTCCCGCCCCTTGGAAGCCGACGTGCTGATCCGCCTGCGCGAACCCGGCGGACGCACGATTGAACGCACGATCACTCTGCCCGTCGACACCAAGCAGGCGCGCCTTGGCATCAAGCCGCTGTTTGGCAGCCACGGCGTCTCCGAAGGCGACTCGGCAGCCTTCGAAGTGGTCGCCATCGACGCAGCCGGCATACGCGTCGACGCTAAGGGCCTGCGCTGGACCCTCTCGCGTATCGACCAGAACTGGCAATGGTACATGCGCGATGGCAACTGGGGCTACGAAGCCGCGTCCACCACCCGCAAGATCGATGCAGGCACCCTGGATGCGTCGGCAGAAGGTGCCGCAAAAATCGCCGTGACCCAAGGCTGGGGCCGCTACCGCTTGGATGTGATCAGCGACACGCTGGGCACCATGTCGAGCGTCACGTTCAACTCCGGCTGGGTCTCGGGCGGCGAAATCGCAGATAGCCCGGAAGTGTTGGAAACAGCCCTCGATAAGGTAAGCTATAAGCCCGGCGACACAGCCAAACTGCGGATCGCAACCAAACACGGCGGCCGCGCGCTGGTCTCGATCCTGTCCAACGGGCTGTTGGCGTCGCAAGAAGTCGATATTCCCAAAGGCGGCGGCGAAGTCTCAATCCCCGTTTCCAAGGACTGGGGGCCGGGAGCCTACGCGACGGCGATCCTCTATCGCCAAATGGACGAGGCAGCCAAACGCATGCCGTCACGCTCGATCGGTGTGAAATGGCTTGCCGTCGATAAGTCCGCCGACACCTTAAAGGTCGCAATCGCGGCTGAAACGAAGGTCCGTTCCGGGGCCACGTTAAAGGTGCCGATGAAGATCGAAGGCCTGGCTCCCGGCGAAGAGGCCCGCGTGACGGTGGCAGCCGTCGACATCGGCATCCTCAACCTCACCAAGTTCGCCGCCCCCAACCCGGAGGGCTGGTTCTACGCCCAACGCAAACTCGGCCTCAACATCCACGACTACTACGGCCGCCTGATCGACGGGATGCGCGCGGATCGCGGCAAACTCCGCTCCGGCGGCGACAGCACCGGCGGCATGGCGATGAGCGCCGCCCCGCCTTCCGTCGAAACGATCCTGGCCCAATACTCAGGCATCGTCGTCGTCGACAAGGACGGCAACGCCACCGCCGAATTCGGCCTGCCCGATTTCAACGGCACCGTGAAGCTGATGGCGGTTGCCTGGTCCAAGGACAAGGTCGGCCACGGCCAAGCCCAGGTGATCGTCGCCGATCCCGTCGCCCTCACCGTCTCCGCCCCCCGATTCCTGACGCTCGGCGACGAAGCCAACCTCGACATCGCTCTCCACAACATCGACGGAAGCACTGGCAACTATGTTGTCCGCGCCAATCCCGCGACCCCGACAGAGCGCAAGGACGATGCAGGCAAACCCGTTGCCCTTGACGCCGGTGAGCGCAAATCAGAGAGCATGACGCTCAAGCCCGCCGACGTTGGCACGCTCGTTTACAACATCACGGTGGATGGCCCTCTGACGTCTGGCGGCGAGCCGATCAAGATCAAGCGCCAATTGACCTTCAACGTGCTCCCGCCCGCCGGCGATATCCGCCGCACGACGGTCAGCCAGATCGCAGCCGGTGGCAAAATCACCCTCTCGGGCGACCTGACCCAAGACCTCATCGCCAGCCGCACCAAGATCAACGTCTCGGTGGGCCCCCAGGCGAGCCTCGACGTTCCAGGTCTGCTCACCGCGCTCGACCGCTACCCCTACGGGTGCGCCGAGCAGACGACCTCCCGTGCGCTCCCGCTCGTCTACGCCAACAATGTCGCCGAGACCTTGGGCATGGCAACCGATGCCAAAATCCGCGTTCGCGTCCAAGGAGCCATCGAACGGCTGTTTGAAATGCAGGACAGCGCCGGCGCATTCGGGCTCTGGGGTCCGAGCAACAGCGACATCTGGCTGACCGCCTATGTCACCGACTTCCTGACGCGCGCCAAGGAGAAGGGCTACACCGTCAATCCCCGCGCCTTCGGCCAAGCCCTCGACAAACTCCAGAACTACGTCGCCTATGCCAAGGACACCGCATCGAGTTCGGAAAACCGGGCCTATGCCATGTACGTGCTGGCCCGCAACGCCCGCGCACCCATCGGTGAATTGCGCTACTTCGCCGACACCAAGCTTGACCTGTTCCCCTCGCCGCTGGCCAAGGCCCAGATCAGCGCGGCCCTCTCGATGATGGGCGATAAGGAGCGCGCCGAAAGGACCTTCGCGGCAGCCCTCGACACGCTTGACGATAAGACCAAGACGGTGACGCTCGCCCGCACCGATTTCGGATCAAAATTGCGCGACGCCGCAGCCCTGGTGACGCTCGCATCCGAGACCGGCATCGCCAAGGTCGAAGCCCCCAAGCTCGTCACCGTGATCGCCAAAGGCTATCAAGCCCGCGCCTACACCTCAACCCAGGAACAGGCGTGGATGTTGCTGGCCGCCAACGCGCTGGGCGACAGTGCCAAGACGCTGTCGCTCTCAGTCAACGGTGCGTCACGGATCGGCAGCCTGGTAGCCCAATATGCCCCAGCCGATTTGACCACCGGCGGCGGCATCACGATCACCAACACGTCGGATGCCGCGACCGACGTCGTCATATCGGTGACGGGCGCGGCCCTTACGCCAGAGCCCGCGATCTCGAAGGGCTTTAAGATCGAGCGCACCTACTACACGCTCGACGGCAAGAAGATCGACCTCGCCAGCACCACCGGCGGCACCTCGACCGTCAAGCAGAACGACCGGTTCGTCGCGGTCGTGTCGATTGAGGCCAAAGAACAAGGCGGCCGCGTCCTGCTGGTCGATCGCCTCCCGGCAGGCTTCGAGATCGAGAACCCGCACCTGGTCGGCGGCGGCGACACCAAAGGTCTCGACTGGCTGAAGGGCACAGTAAAGCCCGAACACGCCGAGTTCCGCGACGACCGGTTCGTGGCCGCTTTCAATTTCTTTGGAAAGCGCACTGGCTCCTCGCAAGCCCCCGTCGATGGCGTCGATGTCGAGGGAGACGGCGACGGAGAAGGCGAGGGCGAATCAGCCGCAACTGATGCACCCAAGAAACCCACCGGCCCGATTACGCAGGCAACCATCGCCTACGTCGTGCGCGCGGTGACACCGGGAACCTTCGTCCACCCAGCCGCCACCGTCGAAGACATGTACCGCCCAGAACGTCACGCGCGCACCCATGCTGGCAAACTCATCGTCGCCGCTAAGTGAGGGATGTGATGAACCATCCTCCGACTGTCATCCCGGGCGAAGCGCAGCGCAGACCCGGGACCCAGGGGCCGCAAGCGCAGAGCAATCGAACCCTCGGCACTGATGTGCTCGGTCCCGGCTCGGCGCTCCGCCTGAAGGGGCACCGCAGGGCCGGGATGATAGGCTGGCGCAACGCAGCAGGCGTTGCCCTCTACGCCGGACTGGCATTTGCCGCAGCCGCGTTGGTCTCCCTCAATGTGGCGATCAACATCATCCCAGCCGTGAAGCTCGATGAGGTCTCCGACGTGTCCGTGTCCGTCGTCGACCGCGAGGACCGGCTCCTTCGGGCGTTCACGACGACCTCGGGGCATTGGCGGTTGCCAGTTACGGTAGCCGACGTCGATCAGCGCTATCTTGCCATGCTGACAGCCTTTGAGGACCGCCGGTTCCACCACCACAAGGGTGCCGATCTGCGCGCCCTGAGCCGCGCGGCTTGGCAGATGGTCAAGCATCGCCGCCTCGTTTCGGGCGGATCGACGCTGACCATGCAAACGGTCCGCCTGATTGAAGGACCGCAGACGAAAACCGGCTGGGTGAAATTGCGCCAGATCGTGCGGGCCCTGCAACTCGAACGCAACCTCAGCAAGACGCAAATCCTCGAACTGTACCTTCGTCTTGCGCCCTACGGCGGCAACATGGAAGGCGTTCGTGCCGCCTCGATCGCCTATTTCGGCAAAGAGCCCAAGCGCCTGTCGGCTGGAGAAGCAGCCCTCCTCGTGGCCATTCCCCAAAGCCCGCAAGCCCGCCGTCCCGACCGCTTCCCCCAGGCCGCAAAACGTGCCCGCGACCGCGTGCTGGCCGCAGCCCTCGCAGCCCGAATTATCAACACGGCTGAATACACCCGCGCTCTGGCCGAAAGCCTGCCCCGCGTCCGCCGCGAATTCCCCAAGCTCGCGCCCCACTTGGCCGATGCCGAGCGGGCGCGCGCGCCACAGGTCGCCGTTCATAAAACGACCATCAGTCGCGATCTGCAGCGCGAACTGGAAGCTCTGACCCGCGACCACGCGAAAACACTCGGCGACAAGCTGTCGGCTGCCATCCTCGTCGCTGACAACAAAACCGGCGAGATCTTGGCCCACGTCGGGTCGGCGGGCTACCTCGACGAAGCCCGCTTCGGCGCGATTGACATGGTCCACGCCATCCGCTCGCCTGGATCGACCCTGAAGCCGATCATCTACGGTTTGGGCTTTGAAGCAGGCCTCGCCCACCCTGAAACGCTAATCGAAGACCGTCCCGTGCGGTTTGGCACCTACAGCCCCAAAAACTTCGACGAAGAATTCCACGGCACCGTCACGATCCGCGAAGCCCTGGCCCAATCGCTCAACATCCCAGCGGTGAAGATGCTGAATGCGGTCGGACCCGGCAAGCTCGTCGGTCGCTTCATGCGGTTTGGGATCCAGCCCGTGCTGCCAGCCAAAACCGAGCCGACCATTGCAGTCGCACTCGGCGGCGTGGGTCTGACCCTGCACGATCTCGCCACCCTCTACACGAGCCTCGCCCGCGCTGGCGAACCGGTGTCCCTCGTGCACCAGCGTGCGGCAAACCCCGGCGCGCTGGCCATCGGCCCCGCCAGCGTCAAGGTCCGCCAAGCGCATGTTGCCCGCCGCCGCCTGCTGTCGCCGGTTGCGGCTTGGTATGTCACCGACATTCTCAAAGACGCGCCACCCCCGGTTAGCGCCCGCTCGGGCCGGATCGCCTACAAGACGGGCACGTCGTACGGCTACCGCGACGCTTACGCCATCGGCTATGACGGCCGCCACACCATTGCCGTTTGGGCGGGCCGTCCCGACAGTGCCGCGACTGCCGGGCTGACCGGACGCACGGCGGCAGCCCCCCTGCTATTTGACGCTTTCGCGCGCTTGGGCGAACACCGGCCAGCCCTCGCCTCCGCCCCTGCGGGTGCCGTCATTGCAACCGGTGCCAGTCTGCCGCCGCCGCTGAAGCGCTTCCGCGAGCCCGGCGACGATCCATTGACGACACCGTCGGCCTTCCTGGAATCGGCACCCATGATCGCCTTTCCACCCGACCGGAGCGACGTAGACCTCGACGGTGGCGTGGGCGAAGCCGTCGTCATGAAAGTGGACGGCGGCGCTTTGCCGCTGACGTGGCTCGTCGATGGCGAGCCCATTGCCTCAGAGCCGTTCCGCCGCGAGGCGACGTGGTTCCCGGCAGGGCGGGGTTTTGCCAGGCTTTCCGTCATCGATGCAAAGGGTAAGGTCGACCGCGTTACGGTACGCATACGTTAGGGCGTGTCGTCAGTTATGGTTTGGAGCTGGATGAGGTCCCCAATCGCCGGGTGCCAGGAGCTTTGCGAAGCCAATACGGCCAGTATTGGCAAGCGGAGCGACGCCGCAGACGGCCATTGGGGGCCTCACCGCTTCGCGGCGCGGAGCATTTGACCGATGGGTGCGTTGCTTGTCCTAGCAAGCCGATCAGGCTTGCGTCGTCAAGCGCCTGCCCCTCGATCAAATTCTCAAGCGTCCAGCCCGAATCCATAACTGACGACACGCCCTAGAACGCTTACAGAAAAAACGCTGGCGGTCATCCACTAGAAAAGCGCGACGGAACCGGGGCGGACACCGTCGTCGCTATCGTGACAGAGGGTTGGATTAAGCAGCCGGGGCGAGGTTGTCACAATCATTGGGTAACACAATATCCACACCGTCTATCCTGGTAAATCGCCGACACTGATTGGCACTGCGGGACCCAACGCGACATGCGCCTTTCTAAATTGAGCTACTACGCGGACTTCTTCATCAGCCTCGCGATGATCGCCGTAATGGCATCCCTCGCCGCAGTGTTGCCAACGTGGCTGAAGCGCGGTGAATGGGTGCTGTTTGTGATGGCAGGCGTTTTGGCGTGGACCTTCATCGAGTATGTCGTGCACCGTTGGCTGTATCACCACGTGCCCTTTTTCCGCGAGATGCACGACATGCACCACGCCGAGCCGCATTCCCACATCGGTGCGCCACCGATCATCGGCATCGTGCTCATTTTCGCGGTATTTTATGCACCATTGCTGACGGTGAATGCCATAGCCGCCAGCGGTGTCACGGTCGGCATATTGATTGGCTACGTCGGTTACATGGTCGTGCATCACGCGGCGCATTATTGGAGCGTGCCGCGATCGTCTTGGCTCTATCACCTGCGCCGCCATCACGCGTTGCACCATCACCATGCCGACGACTGCAACTTCGGGATCACCACATCGCTCTGGGACCGCGTGTTTGGCACCGCAGTCCTGACCAGTCGGGCAACAGCGCCATCGTAATCGGGCTTTCACAACAAAATGGGTCAAGCGCATTGGGCGCCGGACCCATTTCATTTTTAGAGAGCAGCGCTTGCCTCAGCCCAGGACGTCACCAGCAGGTCTGCTCACTCGATTTTAAAGCCTGCTGATCACCAGGGTGCAGCGAAGCTGTACTTTAACCCGAGGCCGACGGTGACTTGGTCTTCCGATCCGCGCTGGGCGACAAGCGGGCTGTTTGAAGCGTCGCCACTCAGTTTTTCGTATTCGATGTAGCCAATGGTGGTGATGTTTTCGGTCAACTGGTAGTGGGCGCTGGCACCGGCACCGTAACCGCGCAAGCCAACCTCGGCCTTGAATGCCGCCAACCCTGAAACAGCCGATGCGGCGGCGTTGACGGAGTAATAGCTGTCCATGAAGGTGCTGTCGGCAAACGAAACGCGGGGGCCTGCGGTCAGCGTCCAGCGGTCCATCGGGCGGACCACCAAGTCAGCCGACAGATCGCCGATCAGCCCTTCGGCTCCCACGAACGCATAACGCAATTCAGCCCGGGTCCGCAGGAACGGCATCGGCCAATATTCAGCAAAGCCGCCTGCTTCGATAGAAACCTCTTTATCGCCGACCGTCTTGAAGCCGAGCGGGCGGAAGTCTTCGGCGTGACGCTGGAAGCGCAGGTTACCGGTGATCCCGGCGCGATAGGTATCGCCCTGGAACAAGGCAATGCTGGCACCGTCGTTCGGCAGGCTGAGCCAAACCCGGTCACCGGCCTTGTGCCAGCTGAAGCTTGGACGGAACGTGGCCTGATAGTCTTTGGCACCCTCATACTCTGGCGCATATCCGCCAAAGCCGCCGATGGTCAGAATGGTACCCGACGGCTCGGCCGACGCAGTGAGCGGAACGCTGACGCAAGCAGCGATGGCTGCGGCGCAGGTCAGTGCGGCCGTTTTGATGAGCCGGTGCGTGAGATAGGTCACAGTTCAGCGTCCCCGCTTGATGAAATTCTTGATTCGACGGTACTGGCCACCAGCGTTCGAGACAAGCGACGCGGCGGCGTTGACACGGTTGGCCGTGCAATGGTCGCGAGTTTGTGCCAATTGCGCCACACGAAACCGGGTGAGAGGGTATGCCGCGCCAGGCGTTAGGCATGATGGGCGAAAGCCAGCTGCTAGACTGCGCAACAGGCCCCAGACGGAGAAGACAATGCGCCGGTTAATTTTTGGTTTGACGCTGTCTCTGTGTGGGCTTGGCGCGACCCCATGCGTCGCTCAGCGCGGGTTGGGGGCCGGTGTCACGGTCGAGGCGCAACTGCCAGCGGTGGCTGCCGACATCGGTCAGACCTCGGTGTCGGGGATTTCGTCCGGTGCTTACATGGCCGGGCAATATCAATTCGCCCACGCCAAGACGGTCGTTGGGGCAGCGATCATTGCAGGCGGGCCGTTTGGCTGTGCCGAAACGCGCTATGGCTCCTTCATGCCGGGGCCAACGCGGCTGATGATGAACGCATCGCAATCCGTCAGCGGCTGCATGCTCAACGGCTTGAAGTGGTACGGCATTCCCAACGCCGAGCGGTTGGCAGATCAAGCCCGTGAATTGGCCGAGGCCGCCAAGATTGACCCCATCGAAGAGCTGGCCCGTCACAAAATTTACTTGTTCTCTGGGGCCGCTGATCAAGTCGTGCATCACGCCATCGTCGTGGCAGCAGCCGAAACCTACCTCCGGCTCGGCGTCCCCAAGGCCCACATCAAAACGGGACCCACTATAAACGCCGGGCACGGCTTCGTCACCGAGCCAGCGCAAGACGACTGCGGCTCGTCGGCCAAGCCGTTCGTGGTCCACTGCGGCTATGATCAGGCGGGCGATCTGCTGGCCCATATCTATGGCCCGCTGAAGCCAAGGTCCCCCGTGCCGACGGGATATTTGATCGCATTCAAACAGGATGCATTCACGCAGGGTCTTGGCGACACAAGTCTGGCCGAACACGGTGCCGCCTACATTCCTGCCGATTGCCGGACGTCGACGGGGTGCCGCATCCATGTGGCGTTTCACGGCTGCCAGCAGACTCAGAAGGCGGTAGGTGACGCCTTTGTCTCAGGAACCGGGTTTGCCGCGTGGGCCGACAGCAACCGGATTATCCTGTTGTTTCCACAGGTTTCGCCGGAAATGGGCGTCAATCCGCTCGGGTGCTGGGATTGGTGGGGCTACACCGGCTTTGATTACCTCACGCGTCACGCACGCCAGACCGTGGCGGTACATCGCATGGTCGAGCATCTGGCGTCACGGCCATAACGGCCCCCATGATCTAGGGCAAACCTGGATCGTCAGGGTCTGATAGATCGATGCCGATCCGTCGCCATACGACGCGACGGAACCCGGAGTGCGGGGCCAGAAACACGGGACGGGGAACACGATGACCGGCATAACGATCTCAAGCTCAAGGCTCGCAAAAGCGGGCAGGGTCAATCAGCGCCCCTCGGGCCAGCCGATCGACCGCCTGGGCAGCTTGGCTGCCATGACACTGTTGGCCGTTTCCGCTGCAACGTGGATGGCCGAGGAAAAAGCCATCGAGCGTGATTCAGCAGCAGGGGCTGCACGCAACGCCGAACATGGAACCGGCGTTGGCGAAACGGCCAGATCCGAGACCCTCGTCGCAGGCTATCTCGGCTCGCCCTACACCTACGCGAGCAACGTCCGCCTCCAAAGCCCCGCCGACAAAACCGACTTCACAATGTCCAACGTTGAATGGCGCGGCATGCCGTTCAAAAGCCCGATCTACTACGGCGTGCGCGTCGCGCGTTGGGGCGCTTCAAACCGCACCGGCGTCATGGTCGATTTCACCCATTCCAAGGCAATTTCGACCCCGTCCCAAGAGGTCGAAATCAAAGGCGTCATCGCTGGCGCTCCAGCGCCCGCGAAAGAAAAAATCGGCAACCTGTTCAAGCATTTGGAATTCAGCCACGGCCACAACATGCTGACGCTCAACGGCCTGTTCCGGCTTGGCAACCTCGCGCCGCGCGTGTCGCCCTATGTCGGCATCGGCGGCGGCATTTCCCTGCCCCACAGCGAGGTCAAGCTGCATTCCGAGCCCGCCCGCTCCTATGAATACCAATACACCGGCCCTGTCGCCCAGGCGCTCGTCGGCCTCGAATTCCGCCTTGCCGATACCAGTGTGTTTTTCGAGTACAAGTTCACCTTTGCCGACTATGTCGCCCCCCTCACGCGGCTCGACGGAACATGGCTGTTCATGGACTTGGCGCGCCAGATCTCGGCCTGGTGGCGCGGCGAAAAGCCCCCCGGCGGCACCCTCGACACCCAACTCATCAGCCACCAACTCATCGGCGGCATCGGCTACCGGTTTTGAGGGGGCGCCCTCAAAGAAGGGCCCCCTGCCGGGAGATGGAGGGGCCCCCACAGATGCGAGCGGCGCGACGCCCCCTCAATCCTTCGCACGTTCCACATAGCTGCCGTCTTCGGTCATGATGACGACGCGGGTGCCGGTGCCGACGTGCGGCGGGACCATGATGCGGGCGCCGTTCGACAGCTTGGCGGGCTTGTACGACGACGACGCCGTCTGCCCCTTCACGACCGGATCGGCTTCGACGATTTCGAGCGTCACGCGGGCTGGCAATTCAATCGAAACGGCTTTGCCTTCAAACAGCGACACGTCGCAGATCATGCCGTCCATCAGCCACTTGGCGCTATCGCCCAGCACATCTTTGCTGACCGAAATCTGCTCGAAGCTATCGGGCTGCATGAAGTTGAAGCCCATGTCGTCTTCGTACATGTAGGTATACTTCTGCTCATCGAGATAGGCGCGCTCGACCTGATCCGTGGTGCGATAACGCTCGGTCACCTTCACGCCATCGGCAATGCGGCGCAGTTCCAGATGCGTCACCGGCGTACCCTTACCGGGGTGAATGTTTTCCGCAGTCATGACGACGGCGAGTTTGCCATCCAAATCCAGCACGTTGCCTTTGCGGATCGTGCTTGCGATAACTTTGACCACGTTCGTTCTCCGGTGAAACCTGTTCGGCGGAGCGCGTCGGGTTGAGCGTCGGCCTCGAATAGGCGTTTGTTTAAGCGCGTGTCATACCCGGTTCGCGCGATTTGGCCAAGAGTGGCTGAGCTTACCTTCCGAGTCCCAAAAAGGGAGGGGGTTTGGGGGAACTCGTTTCCCCAATTGGGCAGAAGGCGCAGCCGTCTTCTTCAACGAGGGCGAAAGCCCACACGCGCAGCGCATCCGTGGAGATCGATTTTGGTTGAAGCCGCAACCCCTTGGTGGGACAAGGACCGCCACGCCGACCGCCGGGACTTCCTGCTGGCCCGCGCCGCGATCAAGTCCGCCTTGCGCGGCTGGTTTGCCACCGAGTCCTTCATCGAGGCCGAACCTGCCTGCCTCCAAGTCTCGCCCGGCAACGAAGCCCACCTCCATGCCTTTGCCACCGAACGCATCGGCACCGACCTGAGCCGGACGCCGCTGTACCTCCACACCTCGCCCGAATTCGCGATGAAGAAGCTGCTGGCGGCGGGTGAAGCGCGCATCTGCGCCTTCGCCCCGGTGTTTCGCAACCGTGAGGCAGGCCCCCTGCACGCGAACGAGTTCACCATGCTGGAATGGTATCGAGCGCACACGGACTATGCAGCGATGATGGCCGATTGTGGCGCGATCCTCGCGTTGGCCGCGCAAACCGCTGGCATGACGTGGGTATCGCATCGCGGACTGACCTGCGATCCGCGACGAGCGCCAGAGCGCGTGACCGTGGCCGACGCGGTCTCCCGCCACGCTGGCATCGACCTGCTGGCCACCATCGGCGACCGCGCAGCCCTGGCATCGGCCGCCGATGCCGCAGGCATCCGCGTCGGCAGCGATTATACCTGGGCCGACATCTTCGCCCGCATCCTGACCGAGCGCATCGAACCCCGCCTCGGTATTGGCCGTGCCACGATCCTGTACGACTACCCAGCCAGCGAAGCAGCCCTCGCCAAACGGTCCACCCGCGACCCCCGCCTTGCCGAGAGGTTTGAATTGTACGTCTGCGGCGTCGAGGTCGCCAACGGCTTCTCCGAATTGACGGACGCAGCCCTCCAGCGCGCCAACCTCGAAGCGGAGATGCAACTCAAGCAGGCCCGCTACGGCGAGCGCTATCCGCTCGACGAGGACTTCTTGGCAGCCGTCGCCGCCATGCCCCAAGCCAGCGGCTGCGCCATGGGCTTCGACCGCCTCGTCATGCTCGCCAGCGGCGCCACAAACATCTCCCAAGTCCTCTGGACCCCGCAAGCCTAGCCTCGAACCATTTTTTTCACGGCCACAGGCCGCAATAGCGGAAGCGCGTCTCCCCCCACTTCACGGCCACAGGCCGCAATAGCGCGAAGCGCGTCTCCCCCCACCACTTCACGGCCGCAGGCCGTAATAGCGCTGCAAGCGCGTCGCGCACGGTTGCGCGCCCCACCGGAGCGCCTTCAGCGCGTGAGGTAAAAAGAGAGTCACGGGAGAGGTCCATTGGTGGTTGAATGTTCTTCTTACCACCCGGCGGCCTCGTCATTTCAAAAGCTAAGGATCTGGGCCGGTGCCGTTCGGCTCGAAAGCCATCCAGCACACCCCTCCCGCATCTGACCGCAGCCACCATAATGCCGCCGGGCTGATCCGCCGCCCAACGTCGCAATCGGCCCGAAAGCCGCTTGCCGCATCACAGTCCCGGTCCAGCTGATGGGTTGCCGGTTACTGCAATCAAACCCGCCCCACCCGATCGACCCAGCTCGTCAGCCGTGACCCTCATGTGAGGCGGTTCCCCAATCTCCCACACGCCCCAACCCACGGGGATAACATTTCGCCAGACTGTCATCCCGGGCAAACCCCGGACACGTGGTCCGTAGACCCGGGACCCAGGGGCTGCTAGCGATGCCGGAACATTCGTGCCTTCGGCGCTGATATGCTGGGTCCCGGCTCGGTGCTTCCCGAACACGCTCCACTTGGCCGGGATGACAGCATGTCATGAACTCCATCGACCAATTGCAGGCAGCAGGCCTGATCGCGCCTGAAATTGCCGTGTCCCTGGTGCCCGTCGCCGCGCGCTACGCCGTCGCCGTCCCACCTGCCATGGCCGCCCTCATCACCGGCCCGGACGACCCGATCGCCCGCCAGTTCATCCCCGACGAGCGGGAACTCGTGCTCCATCCAGCTGAGAACGCCGACCCGATCGGCGACCACACCAAAACCGTCGTACCGGGGCTCGTCCACCGCTACCCCGACCGCGCTCTGTTCAAGGTGTCAGGCATCTGCCCGGTCTATTGCCGGTTCTGCTTCCGCCGGGAAATGGTCGGGCCGGGTGCTGGAACCACGCTCACCGGAGCCGAGATCGCCGCAGCCCTCGACTACATTCGCGCGACGCCGCAAATCTGGGAGGTCATTCTCACCGGCGGCGACCCGCTCATCCTGTCGCCCCGCCGCATCGCCGAACTCAGCGCCGCCCTCGCCGAAATCCCCCACGTCAAAGTCATCCGCTGGCATACGCGCGTCCCCGTCGTCTCCCCTGAGGCCGTCACGGACGCCCTGATTGCCGCCCTCCGCATTCCAAACAAAGCCGTCTACGTGAGCATCCACGCCAACCACGCCCGCGAACTGACCCCTGACGCCCGCGCAAGCCTCGCCCGCCTCGCCGACGCTGGCCTCGTCCTCGTCAGCCAGACCGTCTTGCTTGCTGGCGTGAATGACGACGCAGCGACACTGGAGGCCCTCATGCGCGCCTTCGTCGAGAGCCGCGTCACGCCCTACTACCTCCACCACGGCGACCTTGCCCCCGGCACCGCGCATTTCCGCACCACCATCGCGCACGGACAAGCGATCATGCGCGACCTGCGCGGGCGGTTGTCAGGTGTCGCTCAGCCGACGTATGTGCTCGATATACCAGGGGCGTTCGGCAAAGTGCCGATCGGCTCCGGCAATGTCGTGGCAGACGGCAACGGGTCGTATCGCGTGACAGACCCGGGCGGGGCCGTCCACCGCTATGAGGACGCCTTGCCGGGCGTTGGCCAAAGATAGAAAGTGATTGAGATGACCGGGTTGAGGGTTTGCGTAGCAGTGCTGGCAATGCTGGCAGCGGGACCAGTCGCGGCGGAGTGCCTCCCGGTACCACCGGTGGATTTCAGTGCCCCTGATCAGGAAAGCCCTGCGGCCATAACAGTTTTCCTGCGTGGGGCAGGAGATGAGTCGGATGTCGCCTGGACGCATCCAGACCGGCCTGCCGCAAAAGAATCGGGGTCCTGCGCGGCGAATTGGCTGGCGACGTGGGCGAAACAAGGGGCCTGGCTTGAAGAAATTTCTTCGCCGCGTGCCGAAGCGGAGCGGGCGCAAAGTCTGGCCGGTGCAGCGCTGGTGTTTTTGAAAATCCGCACGGCGGCCAGCGATGAACAGCGCGAACACATCGACGGGTGGCTGATCCAAGCCGTCGATCTGGCAACGGGCAAAATTCAGCCCGCCGATGACCGCCGGTATTGGTTGGGCTTAGCGCTCGGGGCCGTGGCCATGGCGACGGGCAGCGAGCGCCATTGGGAGGCCGCGCGCGGGATCGCTGCCGAGGCTGCCAGTGCCATCGGGATCGACGGTTCGTTGAAGGATAAAGCGCTCGTCGATCATGTTGCGGCGGTCATGCCGTTGGTCGCTTTGGCCACGTTGGCACGGTCGCAGGGTGAGGATTTCTATGCGCTGGGCGACGGCGCAACCGCTCGCCTCGCAAGTTTCGTCGCCAAAGCCCTGAGCGAAAGCCCACAAACCAAACCCGGCGCCGGCTGGTCCCAGCTCTACGCCCTCCACGCCCCCGACAGCGCCGCCGCCAAAATCCCCATGCCGCGCAGCCATTCAGCCTTCGGCGGCGACGTCCAAATGCTTGTCCGCTCGTTAGAACCAAACGAGCCCGAATAAACCCCTTTACTCCATGGCCGGGCTTGACCCGGCTATCCAGGGCCACGAGTCGAAACCATTGGGCGGGATCGCCGGCGCCTACGCCTCGCCCTCGAAAATCGCCGCATCCGCGTGCTCCGCAGCCACCGCCCGGTCCCACGCCGTCCGCACGGTCCACGTCAACACCGGCAGGCCCCGCGCCCGCAGCTCTCGTGTCCGCACGGTTGGCAACGCCCCGCACTCATAGGCCGCGAAGCTCGCGCCCACCGCGTCGAAATCCGCCATCTCGCGCAACTCCGCCGCCCGAGCCTCACTGTGCTTATCGGCCCACCAGCCATCGCCATTCGCCGCCCGGTAGGACCCCGAAACCAACCCGCGCGCCACGCCGGGGGCCAGCCGCTGTATCTCTGCCATCACCGCTGGATCAAACGACATCAGCGCCACCGGCCCGCGATAGTCTGTTGCGAGGCTGGCGATTTGCTCCAGAAACCCGGCAACCGGCGGTCCCCATTCGCTCTTGATTTCGACCAACAGCGGCACCCGCCCACCCACGAGTGCGAGCAACTCCGCAAACGACAGGATCGGCGTGTCTGTCCCCCGGTAGCGCAGCCGCGCCAACGCATCCCGCGTCAGCACATCCACCCGCCCGGATGCATCCACCAGCCGCTCCAACGTCTCGTCATGAAACACAACCGGCGTCCCATCCGCTAACGCACGCAGATCGCACTCGATGCCATACCCCCGCGCCATCGCCGCCGCAAACGCCGGGCCCGAATTCTCGACAAGCCCCTCCCCATGCAGCCCCCGATGCGCTATCGGCCTCACAAACGCGCGATCTAAAACAGGGGCCAGCATCAGAATTCCAAAAAAAGTCCGGGGTCCAGGGACCGTCTCAAGTCCGACCGCTTCCGGACTTGAGACACGCGCGCGGGGTTGGTGGGGCGACCGCGCGCAAATAAAAAACTTCCTGGTCGGGGCGTTTGAGGGGCGGCCCGCTGCGGTCGTCCGAGCGTCTATCAGCGAGGACGTGAATCGCAGCGGCAAACAAGAGAGCCCCTCAACTGCGTCAAGCAACCACGAACAGCGCATCGATCTCCGTCGCACTATCGAGCGGCAGCGACGCAGCCCCTATGGCCGCGCGTGAATGCACGCCAGCCGCGCCGAGCACGCCCGCGATCAGGTCCGACGCGCCATTGATGACCTTGGGATGGTCGGTGTAATCCGCCGTTGCCTGCACAAATCCGGTCAGCCGCAACGTGTGCGTAATCCGCGACAGATCCCCGAGCGCTGCCTGCGCCTGCGCCAGAATATTGAGCGCCGATAACCGCGCGGCCTCCTGTGCCTGTTCCAGCGTCAGGTCCAAGCCCACCCGCCCCGTCAGCAGGCTACCGTTGGCGCGCCGGGCCAACTGCCCCGAGACCGCCAGCAGATTGCCAGCAAGGATAAAGCCCGCATAGTTCCCAGCAGCCGCCGGAACGGGCGGCAACACCAACCCGAGCCTAGCAAGGCGGCCCGCACAGCTTTCAGCCTCGATTTCGCCGTTCATCAGCGTTCTCCTTCAGGGAAATGCATTGGATGTCGCATCGTGCGTCTTTCATGAATGGGGTTTGGGGCGTTGGCAACTGGCACGGCCGGGGAAGTGCGCCGGAAACCGAACCCTCGCGCCGTTTGCAATTTGATCGCCGGCAAGCAGATGGGCCATGGTATGCCTTCGGGTCGCACACGAGGGATTTGACCTCCATTCGGTCAAACCTTTGGCTCAGTGTAAAGCAGGCTTTGGCGAGACATTGGATAAGGAGCAAGCAATGGCAGTTGGATTATGCGGCCGGGCAGTGTGGTCTCAGCCGTTGGGTCTGGCAGCCGTTGCAGGCTGGGCTATAGCGTGCATGGCACAGTCCGCCGCCGCCCAGCCCATCACGTTTGCCCCCCATCGGGCCGTGTACGATGTCGCGCTGGGGCGTTCGGCACCAGGGTCGGGCGTCAACGAAATGACGGGCCGGCTGGTCTATGAACTCAAAGGCGGCGGGTGCGAAGATTACGCCCAATCGATGCGGTTCGTGACCCAATCGAGTGCCTCGGACGGGACCCAGCAGATCAACGACATGCGCACGTCAAGTTCGGAGGAGATCGCAGGGCAGCGGCTCGCCTTCCGGTCGGCGCAATATAACGGCGACCAGATCGCCGACGTGACCGAAGGTAAGGCCGGGCGGCGCGGCGCAGGCGAAGTGGCGATTGAAATCAACAAGCCCGAAGCCAAGGCCTTATCGCTGCCATCGACGACGTATTTTCCAATCCAGCACTCGATTGCCATGTTGCGCGGCGCGATGGCGGGCAAAGTCCGGTTTGAGGCCGACGTCTATGACGGTTCGGAAAAAGGCGACAAGGTCTCCGCGACCGTGACGGTCATTGGCAAGGGCCGGGTCGCCGATACAGCTGTGTTGCCAGCTGGCGTTCCCAACATCGACCGTCTGAAAGCGCTGCGCTATTGGCCGATATCGACGGGTTATTATGAGAAAGGCAAAGCGTTGGACAAGAAAGACGCGCTGCCGAACTACGAAATGGCAGCCCACTTTTTCGAAAACGGCGTCTCCACGAAGCTGGTGATGGACTACGGCGATTTTTCGCTGAAGGGTGAGCTGAAGGAGTTGACGTTCCTTGATCCCCCGGTGTGCGCCGGCAAATAGCTGAGCGGTCAGGGCCACAACCACGCCGCCCCGCGCACGCCGCTCGCAGGCCCATGCGTTGGCGGACGAACATCAATGTGGGGTACATCTGCAAAAATATAGGGTGCCATCAGCCCCGGCAATAGCTCGTAGAGGTGGGGCAGCGACGACAACCCGCCACCCAGCACGATCACGTCGGGATCGATCAGATTGACGATGGTCGCAAGGCCCCGCGCGAGGCGGTGCGCATGCCGGTCGAGGCTGGCTTGCGCGTTTCCATCGCCGAACCCAGCGGTCGCAACGATAGCCTCGGCTTTCATCAACTGGCCAGTCACACGGGCATGATCGGCCGCAAGCGCGGTCCCCGACACCCAGGTTTCCATACAACCCTGCCGCCCACACCAGCACGGTGGTATGGTGAGCTCTTCCCCGGTGGGCCAGGGCAGCGGATTATGCCCCCATTCGCCCCCGATACCGCGCAGCCCATCGACGACCCGACCGCCAATCACAATCCCGCCGCCGCACCCGGTGCCCAAGATGACGCCGAATACGGTATGCGCGCCGCGCGCAGCACCATCGGTTGCCTCAGACAAGGCAAAGCAGTTGGCGTCGTTGGCAAAGCGAATGGGGCGGCCAACAAGCGCCTGCAGGTCAGCGCAAAGGGGGCGACCATTGAGCCAGGTCGAATTGGCATTCTGAACCAGCCCGGTCGCCGGTGAAATCGAGCCGGGCATACCAATCCCGACGGAGCCGCTCGCACCCGCATCGCGGTCAAGCCGCCCAATCAGCCCCGCTAAAGCCGCAAGCGTTGCCCGATAGTCGTTCTGGGGCGAGGCGATCGTGCACGATGCAATGACGCTCCCGGCGCGGTCGAGCACCACGCCAGCGATCTTAGTTCCACCGAGGTCGATCCCGAGACGGAACGGCGCGTGCTGGGTCATCGATTACCCTCGGGTCCGTCGTGCCGCTTCCAGCACGAGCAGGTCCCAGGCAGTTTGGATCGTTTGCGGCGGATAGGAGTTGTTAGCCGCAAATTCCAGCAGCAGCGGCTCGTCGCCGAGCATGTATTCAAGAACCGACGCCAGAAACTGCGGGTCCTCTTTGTTCGCAGCGATTTCGGATGGGCCGATGCCGGTGAGACTGAGGAAACGCCCCAGGCGCGGCATATCGCTGGCAAGAAATGTTAAACCATGAATGCCCACCCATTCGGCAGCCTCGAACGTCATTTTCGGCGGTTTTGGAGCCATCGCAGCACCTCTGGAGTAACGGATTGAATTGCTTAAGCTGTTGGTTACGGCTTTGGCTGCATAGTCTGGCGAATGTCCACACGAGAATCGGTGCACATGTGTTGGCTCATGGATCAAGCAAAAGCAGGGCCTAGGGCATGACGTATCAGCGGACAAGGGTTGCCGTCGAGGCCCAAAGGCCAGGTGAGCGATTGGGCGAAAGACTGAGCAGTCCATTTGGTGTGTCGGCGATGAAAAAGACCGTGCTAATCGTCGAAGACAACGAACTGAATATGAAGCTGTTTCACGACCTGTTGGATGCGCACGGCTTCACGACGGTGCAGACGCGCAGCGGCCTCGATGCGTTGGCGCTCGCCCGCCAGCACCGCCCCGACGTGATCTTGATGGACATCCAGTTGCCCGAAGTGTCCGGGCTGGAGGTGACCAAGTGGCTGAAGGACGACGACGACCTTCGGTCCATTCCCGTGATTGCAGTGACCGCTTTTGCCATGAAGGGCGACGAGGATCGCATCCGGTCGGGTGGGTGCCAAGCCTACATCTCCAAGCCAATTTCGGTTGCAGGCTTCCTTGAGACGGTGCGCCGTTTCGCTGGCGGTTCGCTGGCGGCGGCAACCTGACGTCAGTCAATGTAAGGGTACGAGTAACAGTATGACCGCGCGTGTTTTGGTCGTTGACGACATCATAGCGAACGTCAAGCTGCTGGGTGCGCGGCTGACGGCTGAGTATTTCGAGGTGCTTTCGGCATCATCGGGTCAGCAGGCGATTGATATCTGCAATTCCGAGCGCGTGGACGTCGTGCTGCTCGATGTGATGATGCCCGGCATGGACGGGTTTGAAGCCTGCCGCCGCCTCAAAACCAATCCTAAGACGGCGCATCTGCCGGTGATCATGGTCACAGCACTCGACCAGCCATCGGACCGCGTGCAGGGTCTGCAAGCCGGTGCTGACGACTTTTTGACCAAGCCCGTCGACGACATCGCGCTGGTGACGCGGGTAAAAAACCTCGCGCGCCTCAAGATGCTGAACGACGAAATGGTCATGCGCGCCATGACCGGGCGGCAGCTTGGCCTGGCCGATAACGACGCACTCAACAAAGCGCTGGGCGAGCACGGCGGGCGCGTCATGATCGTCGATGACCATCCCCGCTCATCCGTGCGGCTCGTCGAAACCCTGTGCAAAGCCTATCAAGCCGTCGCCGAACGCGATCCCGTCCATGCGCTGACGCGGCTGTCGGAAGAACCCTACGATCTGGTGCTGGTCTCTTTGTCGCTGAAGGCGGCCGACGGCTTGCGGCTTTGCTCGCAGCTCCGCTCATTGGAGACGACGCGCCACCTGCCCATCATCATCCTGGTCGAGCCGGGCGACGATGCCCGCCTGATGCGCGGCCTTGATATGGGCGTGAATGATTATCTCATGCGACCGATCGAGCGCCACGAATTGATGGCCCGCGTCAAGACGCAGACCAAGCGCAAGCGGCACTCGGATTTCCTGCGCAACCGTCTGGAAGAAAGCGTCGAGCAGTCGATCACCGACAGCCTCACCGGGCTCCACAACCGGCGCTATCTGGAAAGCCATCTCAAGACGCTGGTTGCACAGTCGCTGGAATCTGGCCGTGCCTTATCGATCATGATTGCCGACATCGACTTTTTCAAAAGGGTCAACGACACCTTCGGTCATGACGGCGGCGACACCGTGCTCCGCGAATTTTCACAGCGTTTGCGGCGCAATACGCGCGGGATCGACCTTGCAGGGCGACTGGGCGGGGAAGAGTTCCTCATCATCATGCCCGACACAGACTTGGAGCGCGCCTATCAGGTCGCGGAGCGCTTGCGGGCTTGCGTCGCCGCCGACGAGTTCGAGGTGGGCAATCAGCTTCGGCACCGCGTAACCACAAGCTGCGGGATTGCGACCTTGGAACGGCCGGACGACACGCCTGAGACGCTGTTCAAACGCGCCGACAAAGCACTTTACAATGCGAAGCGTAACGGTCGAAACCGTGTCATCGCTGATGCAGCCTGAGGTTTTACATCAACCCGCTTGAGTACGGAAACTTGGGGATAAGTGACGGCTGACCATGATGCAATTTTGTGCATTGCATTGTGAGTCAACCGTGTCTGTTGGGTGTCAAGCATAGACTTGCACCATCCAGATATTTCTGTCATGGTCACGCCTAAATTGTGCTTGGCGAAACACTCTGTCGCCACACCGATAGACTTTAATTTCAATGCGAGACGGTCGGCCGCAACTGCCGTTCCGTATTGGAAGCGTGATCTGATAAAGCGGCGCCGCCGTTATGGCACACGCTGTTGAATTGATCACGGATCCCAAGCTGACTGTCGACGCCCTCTTCGACATCAACTTGGTACGCCAGGGTTCGTGTGGAACTCGGACTTCGTACCCCGCTGCCGAGATGAGGTACGAACCCTGGCGACTTAAATTGCGATCCCACGTGGTCGATCGCGGAGCTTTCAGTCAATTTCACTCAATGAAATTCTAAGCGTACACTGCACCATGAGACGTCGTGGTTCCATGTGTTACGATCGGGTAATGCGTGGCTGCAGGCCACAGCGTTAGGACTTGAATGTGAACAGGGAACGTGAACCGTCAGTGTCCATTAAACGGCAAATTCTCGCCTAAGATCACAGCCCCGCTGACGTGCCGGGCATATCCGCTCAACTAAAATCGTGATCGGCGTGAAGTTTCGACCGGGAAAAAATTCGGTGACGTGAAAGTGGGAGGCCCAGCTAATGCCGGCCTCCCAGCCGCCTTACTTAATCTTCGTTTCTTTGAATTCGACGTGCTTCTTAGCGATGGGATCGTACTTCTTGAAAACGAGCTTCTCGGTGCTGGTGCGCGGATTTTTCTTCGTGACGTAGAAGAAGCCGGTGTCGGCGGTCGAAAGCAGCTTGATTTTCTGGGTAACTGGCTTGGCCATTGTCTTGCCTGACGGTCGATTTGAAAAAATTGTGAGCGCGCACCATACCCCGGATCGTTTTCGTGTCAAGGACCAGCGATTGGCGCGGCTATTTTGTCATCCCAGCCTCTGGAAGAGATGCTGCGCTCCAGGCGAATCACGTCAATGCACGATGAAAACGACCGTCCGCATGGAAGTAAAATGGGATCGGACGGGGCCGTGGTGAGGGGGCAGCTACCACTTCCGCGATGTCTTTGAGGATCAGCCGCGTAATGCCCGGCACGTCGAGATGACGCGTTTGGTCAAGCGTGAACCAGTCCAGGTCGCTTAACTCCCCGTCCCCGGCCAGCACAGTGACGGTGGCGAGTGCGGCGTCGGCCATAAAGAAGCGGGTATCAAAACGGCGCGAACGGTCCGGTGGCGTGATGGCACGGGCAAAATAGGAGAGGGCGTGAAGGGGGGGGCGATCGGGGTCGCCGAGAACAATGCCGGTTTCTTCGCGGACCTCGCGAATGGCCGCAATCGCAAGCGCGCGCGCCCGCGCGGCACTCGGAACGCCCGTCATGCCAGTGAGCAGCTGATCGGTGACGGTCGGGTGGAGGTCGTGGCCGGGATGTGCCGTGAGGTCGGCCTCATCCACGCGCCCGCCGGGAAACACGAATTTATTCGCCAGGAACGCCAGATCCGGGTGGCGGCGTCCCATCAAGATCCGCGGCTCGCTCAGCGTGCCGTCGACCAGCACGAGCGTGGCTGCGTCCCGAGGCACAAGCGGCGGAGGGGGCGCCGTCGTCAGTCCAGTCTCGGGCGTTTCGCTGCCCACGGTTCAGCCCGCAGCCTTGGGTGCGGGAGATAGCACCGGCGACGATGGAGCATCGAACCCGTGCATGCGCTTGGCCCATTGCACGCCGATCAGCACGCCCTTGACGCGCGGCAGCAGGAACAAGCTCATGCCGAGCAGGATCGGTGGCCAGATCAGGGCGTGCACCCACAACGCGGGCTCAAAATGCGACTCAACCGTCATCACCGCCCCGACGACGATATGGCCGATGATGAACATGGTGAAATAGGCTGGCGCATCGTCCGCCCGCTGGTGATGCAACTCTTCGCCACACTGCGGGCAGGTGTCGGCAACCTTGAGGTAGCTTTTGTACAGCGATCCCTCGCCGCACGCGGGGCATTTTTGATGCATCCCCCGCTGGATAGCCTGCCAAGTATCGCGTTCGGTCATGACCGGTGTCCGTTGAAACGGGAGGAGGGATTGACGAAGTGTTGGCCTATAGATGGCGACGATCGTGATCGCACGTCAAGAGTACGCGTTGGCGCGGGGGAGCGGACGCTACTTCTTTTGCCCAAACCGCTGGCGGGGTAGACGACGCGGGCCGGCATCGAACGAACGACCCTTCGCCCGACCCTCGCGCAGTTTGAGCTGCTGGGGGGGCGTGACCATTGCAAAGCGCAAGGCGCCCGCCGATGGAATGCATTCCAGCAGCTTGACCTCGACCACGTCGCCAAGCCGATAGCTGAGGCCGGAGCGGCTGCCAGTCAGCGCGTGCGCCTCCTCGTTGTGATTGAAGTATTCGCTGCCGAGCGACGAGATCGGGATGAAGCCGTCAGCACCCGTGTCCTTCAGCCGGACGAACAACCCAGACTTGGTCACACCGGCAATGCGCGCATGAAACGTCGCCCCGATGTGGCCGGAAAGATGGGCCGCGATCAGCCGATCGGTCGTCTCGCGTTCAGCCGCCATCGCGCGCCGTTCCGTCCCCGAGATCGCCTGCGCAATCGCGCGCAGCTTCGGCGTCTCGTCGTCGTGAAGCCCACCCTCGCCTAGCTTCAATGTCTTGATCAGGGCCCGGTGCACCAGCAAATCCGCATACCGCCGGATCGGCGAGGTGAAGTGCGCATACTTGCGCAGGTTCAAGCCGAAGTGGCCGATGTTGTCGGGATTGTATTCCGCCTGCGATTGCGATCGCAGCACGATCTCGTTGACGAGTTCGGGCACCGGCAGGCCCTTGGCTTCGGCCAGGATTTTGTTCAGCGCGCCTGGCTTCAACTCGCCCGCAGGCGGGATTTGCATATCGAGCGTGTCGAGGAAATCCCTCAGGTTCTTGAGCTTTTCCTTCGAGGGCTGGTCGTGGATGCGATACACGACGAGGCCCTTCTTGCCCTCCAGGCTCTCGGCCGCCGCCACGTTCGCCTGGATCATGCATTCTTCGATGAGGCGATGGGCCACCAGCCGCTCGGGCGTGTCGATGGAGGCAACGCGCCCCTCGTTGTCTAAGCGGATTTTGCGTTCCGGCAAATCGAGGTCGAGCGGTTCGCGGCGGTCGCGGGCCGCCGCCAGCTTGGCATACGCCTCCCACAGCGGCTTCAGCACGGTTTCGAGGATCGCCAACGCCTTTTCAGACGGATTGCCGTCAATCGCCGCCTGGGCTTCCTGATAGGACAGCTTCGCCGTCGACCGCATCATGGCGCGCATGAACGTATGCGAGCGCTTGTCGCCGTCGGCATCAAAAATCATCCGGGCAACCAGCACGCCGCGGTCTTTCCCCTCGACCAGCGAACACAAATCGTTCGAGATGCGCTCGGGCAGCATCGGCACCACCCGGTCGGGAAAATAGACCGAATTCCCGCGCAACTGGGCTTCCCGGTCGAGCTTGGTGAGCGACCGCACGAAATAGGCAACGTCGGCGATGGCCACGTACAGCACGAACCCGCCAGGGTTCTTGGGGTCGTCGTCGGGGCTCGCATAAACCGCGTCGTCGTGATCGCGGGCATCCACCGGATCGATGGTGATCAGCGGCAGCTTCCGCAGATCGGTCCGCCCCGCCAGTGAGGGCTCGCGCAGGGTCTCGCTTTCGTCGATGACGGCTTGGGGAAAGTCATCGGGAATGCCGTGGGCATGCACGGCGATCAGGCTGATCTGGCGCTGATCGTCGGGGTTTCCGAGCGACTGCACGACACGGGCCTGGGGCGTCGAAAAGCGCCCCTTCTTCGACAGGTCGAAACGCACCAGATCGCCGTCGGAGGCGTCGCCCTCGTCGCCTTTGTGGATCGAATAAGACCGCAGCTCCTTCCGGTTGATCGGCTCAATCGATCCGCCGCCGCCATTCGCTTTACGGTAGATGCCCAGCAGTCGGCCCTTGTCGCGCGGCAGACGCTTGACGATAGAGCCCTGGAACTCGAACGGACTCTCGTGTTCGGTCAATAGCCGCGTCACCTTGGCCAGCACCCGGTCGCCGATCCCGATGGCAGGCTCGCCTGGGATCTCCTTGACGCGCGTAATCAGCACCTTGGGCCGCAGGCCTTCAGCATGTTCCCATTCGATCGGTTCGCCAACAAGGTCTCCCAGCACATCGAAGCCCACGATGTCGAGCGTCGACATGGGCGGCAAGCTGCCGGGCTGATGGAGGTCTTTCCGGTTGCCCGCAAGTTGCCCCTCCTCCGCCATTTCCCCGAGCAGCCGCTTGAGCCCGATCTTATCGGCCCCTTTAATCCCGAACGCCTGGGCGATCTCGCGCTTGCCGACCTTCATCGGCGACGTCTCGATGAAGGCGACGATCTGCGCTTTGGTGGGCAGCGCGTCCTCCCCAGTCGGCAGGTGGCTCTTGCCCTTAGGCACTTTTTTGCGCGGGGGGCGGTTCATTGGGTGACCGTTGTTGTTGGTGGGCTGCCGCATGACGTCGGATCAGCGGCGGCACCTTTGCCCGGTTTGGGGACCCCGCGACCTGCGCCGAGGGCAAGCGGGTTGCCCCAAACCCAAGCTCTTTGTGAGACTTGGCAGACCAAGAGTTGAGGAAGCGCCCTTTCCCCCTCTCCCCCTGGGGAGAGGGTCGGGGTGAGGGGCCTTGGCGCGCACGTGAGCGAGGAAAAGTTACCCCTCATCGGTCTTATGGACATCTTCTCCCAAGGGGGAGAAGAAAGTGGCGCCTTTGTCGGGGTGACGGGCATCAATCCTCGGTTCCGGTTTTCTTCGCGGCCTTTTTGGCGGCTGCCTTTTTCGCAGGGGCCTTTTTGGCAGCAGCCGTCTTGGCCGGAGCTTTAGCGGGCGCTTTGCGCGCAGTCTTTTTGGTCTTGCCACCGCCGCTTGCGATGCGCTCATCCAGCAGAACGACGGCCTCCTCGGGCGTCAACTGCGCCGGGTCCTTGGCTTTGGGGACCGTGGCATTGGTGCCGTTGTGGCTGATGTAGGGGCCGTATTTACCCGACAGCACTTTCATCGGCCCGCCGTCGCGCGGATGTTCGCCAAGCTCCTTGAGGACTTGCGCCGCCGCGCGCTGAAACCGGCTCTTGCCGCCGCCCGCGCGCTTTTCGGCCAGCACCGTCACGGCGCGATTCACCCCGATCGTGAACACGTCCTCAATACTCTCGACGTTGGCATACGTGCCGTCGTGCTTGATGTAGGGACCGAATTTGCCCAGGTTCGCCTCGATCATCGTGTTCGTCTCGGGGTGCATACCGACGTCGCGCGGCAACCGCAGCAGCTTCAAGGCGAGTTCGAAATCGAGGTCGGCCGGGCTCACGCCTTTGGGAAGGCTCGAGCGCTTGGGTTTGTCCTCTTTGCTTTCGGGTTCGCCCAATTGAACATAGGGCCCAAAGCGCCCGTTCTTGACAATCACATCGAGCCCGGTTTCAGGATCGGTCCCCAGCACCGTACCGTCCAGTTCGGCAGCCCCGTTGTTGGCATCTTTCGACAACTGGCGGCTGTAGGAGCATTCAGGATAGCGCTCGCAACCGATGAATGCGCCGAATTTGCCCGAAATTTTGAGGCTCAAGCGCCCTTCGTTGCATTTGGGGCAGGCGCGCGGGTCAGAGCCGTCGCCTTTGTCGGGAAACACGTGCTGGCCCAACGTCTCGTTCAAGGCGTCGAGCACATCGGAAACGCGCAGCTCTTTCGTTTCAGCGATGGCGGCCGTGAATTCCTTCCAGAAATCGCGCAGCAGCACTTTGTAGGCGAGCTTGTCGTCGGAGACGAGGTCCAGCTTTTCTTCCAACTCGGCCGTGAAGTCATACTCGACGTACTTGGTGAAAAAACTCTTCAAGAACGAGGTGACAAGACGGCCCTTGTCCTCGGGGATCATCTGCTTCTTGTCGATCCGCACGTAGTCGCGCTCGACCAGCGTCGCCGTCGTGGACGCATACGTCGAGGGACGGCCAATCCCTAATTCTTCCATCCGTTTGATGAGGCTTTGTTCGGAAAACCGGGGCGGTGGCTTGGTAAAATGCTGTTCGGCGTCGATGGATTTGTCAGCCAGCGCGTCGTTCGCATTCAGGTTGGGCAGGCGGCGTGCGTCCTCGTCTTCATCGTCGCGGGTGACCTCATACAACTTGAGAAACCCGTCGAATTGAACGACAGAGCCGGACGCTCGGAACGAATAGTCGGTGCCATCGCGGCCTTTGACCGCGATGTCGGCGGTCGTCTGCTCCATTTCGGCAGACGCCATCTGGCTCGCCATCGCGCGCTTCCAGACCAGTTCGTAAAGGGCTGCCTGATCTTTGGCGAGCGTCTTGCCGATCAGTTTGGGCGTGCGCTTGACGTCGGTGGGGCGGATCGCCTCGTGGGCTTCCTGAGCGTTTTTCGCCTTGGCTTTGTATTCGCGTACGAACGGGCAGACATAGCGCTTCGAATAGTCGGTCTCGATCAGGCGACGAATGTCGGCCAGCGCGCCCGGCTCGATGGTCACGCCGTCGGTTCGCATATAGGTGATAAGGCCGACGGTCTCGCCGCCGATGTCGACCCCTTCATACAGGCGCTGAGCAACCTGCATGGTCTGCTTGGGACTGAACCCGAGCTTGGTTGCCGCTTCCATCTGCAAAGTCGAGGTGGTGAACGGCGCGTACGGGTTGCGCTTCACAGCCTTCTTGTCGACGGACGAAATCACAAACGGCTGGCCTTGAACCGCCGACTTGATTGCGTTGGCCGAAACGCCATCCTTAATGTCGAGGCGTTGCAGAGCTTTACCGCCGATGGCCTGCAATCGCGCCCGCACCTCTTCGGCCTTGGCGGTGGCAAGCACGGCTTCGATGGTCCAGTATTCGTCGGTCTTGAAGGCCTCGATTTCGGCCTCGCGGTCACAGATCAGGCGCAGCGCAACGGACTGCACACGCCCAGCCGAGCGTGCGCCCGGCAGCTTGCGCCACAGCACCGGCGACAGATTGAAGCCCACCAGATAGTCCAGCGCCCGGCGGGCGAGGTACGCATCGACCAGCGGCGCGTCGATCTGGCGGGGCTCCGACATCGCCTGCAGAATGGCCTGCTTGGTAATCGCGTTGAACGCCACGCGCTCGACGATCATGCCCTTCTTGATCAGCTTCTTTTCGGTCAGCACTTCTAAGATATGCCAGGAAATGGCCTCACCCTCGCGATCAGGGTCGGTCGCCAGAATGAGCTTGTCGATGCCCTTCATGGCGCTTGCAATTTCCTTCATCGCCTTTTTGCCCTGGTCGACTTCCCAATGCATGGCGAAATCGTTGTCGGGTTCGACGGCGCCATCCTTAGACGGCAGGTCGCGGACATGGCCGAACGAGGACAGGACTTTATAGTTCGACCCCAGATATTTGTTGATTGTCTTGGCCTTCGCCGGCGATTCCACGATGACGAGATTCATAGGTGCCTTTCGAAAATGCCTCAAGAAAACGGCCAATATGCAATGAGTTCAGGCCATTGGCGCGACGTCTGTCCAGCCATGAGCGGCGAGGCAAAAAGGTGTATCGAGCGGAGCGGAACATGGGTGAATGTTGTCGCGCTGTCAAACCCGTGAAATAATACCTATGTGATCGGAATAAATGGCTGCAACCCAACCTATGGTTATTGAATGCAACCCTTGATGGTGATAATGAAACAGGTCTGACAATCTGAGTATGCTGGGGAGCATCAGGCAATGACAGACACCATTCACTACACCAACTCAGACCAGAGCATGGCCGCCAGATCACAGAGCCAGCGTGATCTGAGTTGCGATCAACTTGAATATATGGCCGATTTGATTGCTGAATTTCGCGACATGTCGAGCACCGCCGGTCTGACGACGCTGTCGGGCATTCTGGCACTGGCCCAGTCTGAAGCAGCACTCCAGCTCATAGCTCGCCGCAACGGGTGATCACAACCCAGCGGTGCACACTAAAGCGGGCGCAGCGAGACAAGCTGGCCACCGTGGCGCTCGATCCGGCCAGCCAAATCGAGTTCCATCAGCGCCACCTGCACGGCCCGGACCGGCAACCCGGTCGCTTGCACCAGCGCATCGATATCCGTTGGATGTGGGCCAAGGCTCGATTGAACAACGTCGAGGTCGTGGTCGCTGACGCGCGCCGCAGCAATGGGGGGCGGTGCCGCAAAGCTGACCGTTCGCTCGGCGAGTTGCACCGGGGCGCGCCCTGTGATGGGGCCCAGGACGTCGAGAATGTCGGCGACACAGGTCGTCAGAGTGGCCCCCTGCTTGAGAAGTTGGTTGGTGCCCTCCGCGCGGGGATCGAGCGGATGACCGGGCACGGCAAAGACCTCTCGACCCTGTTCGGCGGCATAACGCGCCGTGACGAGCGTTCCGGATCGCTTGGCCGCCTCGATGATGACGACGCCGAGCGAAATGCCTGAAATGATCCGGTTTCGGCGCGGAAAGTCTTGAGCGCGCGGCTGATATCCCGGTGGCATCTCCGTGATGAGACACCCGCGCTCGGAGATGTCGTCGTAGAGTTTGGCGTGTTCGGGCGGATAGATGATGTCGATGCCGCCCGCCAGCACGGCAACGGTCCCGCAAGCAAGCGCCATGTCATGGGCCGCGCCGTCGATGCCGCGCGCAAGGCCGGACGCGATGACCAGGCCGCTTTGTCCGAGATCTGCGGCAAACTGCCGGGCGAGTTTGATGCCAGCAGCCGAGGCTTGCCGCGATCCCACAATTGCAACCATCGGACGCGTCAGCCAGTCGGGATTGCCGCGCGCATACACCATGGGTGGTGGATGATCGATCTGCGCCAACGCCGTTGGATAGCCCGGTTCGATCGTGAAGATGGGCACCGACCGCGCCCGGTAGGCAGCCTCAAGTTCGATCTCGGCTTGGGCTGGCGGGCAAAGCCTGAGCGGCTTAGCCCGTCCCGCCCGGCGCGTCATGTCAGGCAGCGCGTCAAGTGCCGCCGCCGCGCCGCCAAAGTGGTTGATCAACTGGCGGAACGTGACCGGTCCGACGTTCTCGGATCGAATCAGCCGCAAACATGCAAGGCGGCTGGCGTCGTCGAGGGCTGCAACCGGCAGCGCGGGGTGCGCGAATAATTCGGGCTGCGCGCCGCCGTCACTGGGCGGCATCGGCCACCGGTTGGGTTGATTTCGCGCCGATCCTCGGTTCGGTGCCGGCCCGCAACCGGCCAATGTTGGCGCGGTGCATCCACAGCAGCAACGCGGTCAGCACGGCAAAGACGGCAGCCGTGACCGGCTTGCCCCACACAAAGAGCAGAAGCGGAATGACGAGGCTGGCAACGATTGCCGCAAGCGACGAGATCCGCATGAGAGCCGCCGTGGCAAGCCAGATGGCGCAGAAGGCAAGTCCGCCAGCCAGCGTCAAACCGAACAGGCCGCCCACGTAGGTCGCAACGCCTTTGCCGCCTTTGAAGCGGAGCCAGATTGGAAAAACGTGGCCAAAGAACGCGCCGACAGCGGCCATGTGCGCGGGGACCTGTCCGTACCAGTGGTTGACGAGGAGCACAGCGACGGTTGCTTTGAGGCCATCGAGCAGGAGGGTCGCGGCGGCAAGCCCCTTGTTGCCGGTCCGCAGAACGTTCGTGGCGCCGATGTTGCCCGAGCCGATGTTGCGAATATCCCCAAGGCCAGCAGCCCGCGCCAGCAGCAGCCCGAACGGGATCGAGCCCAAAAGGTAACCGGTGATCAGCCCATAAATGAGCCACGGCCAAAGGTTGGCGACCATCAAAACGACGAACGAACTCAAGGCATCCATCAAAAGTCGCCTATCGGTCAGCTGAGGGGAAAGGGAAACACCGTCTCACCGGCGACAATCGTGCGTAGAATGCGGCCTTGCATCTTGCTGTCGTCGAACGGCGAGTTCTTGGACCGAGACCGGAGGAGTTCTTTGTTGACGACCCAGGGCTCGCCCAGATCGACGAGGATCAGATCGGCTGGTTCGCCCTTGGCCAACCGGCCTCCCTTGAGGCCGAGAAGCTGTGCTGGATTGGTCGACAGCGCTTTCCACAGCACCAGCAGCGGCACCTCCTGGTTGCCGTAATGCAGGCGCAGGGCAGCCGATAGTAATGTTTCAAGTCCCGCCGCACCATCGGCAGCCTCCGCGAACGGTCGCCGCTTGACGTCGGCATCCTGCGGGTCATGGCTGGACACGATGACGTCGATCGAACCGTCGGCGACCCCTTCGACCATCGCGAGCCGGTCGTCCTCGGTCCGAAGCGGCGGCCGGACCTTGAAGAACGTGCGGTAGGAGCCGATGTCGAGTTCGTTCAACGTCAAGTGGTTGATCGAAACGCCACACGTGACCGGCAAGCCACGCTTCTTGGCCGCCCGGATGACATCGAGGCTGTCGCGACAGGTGATGGTGGCCGCATGATAGCGCCCACCGGTCAGCGCCACGAGGCGGATATCGCGCTCAAGCACAATCGTCTCGGCAGCCGTATTAACCCCAGGCAATCCAAGCCGCGCCGATACTTCACCCGAGTTCATTGCCGCCGACCCCGAGAGATAGGGGTCTTCAGTGTGGTGCACGACGAGTGCGTCGAAGTCCTTCGCGTAAAGCAACGCGTTGCGCATGACGCGGGTGTCGGCAATCGAGGATTTACCGTTGGTGAAGGCAACGGCTCCAGCCCGCTGCAACAAGCCAAACTCGGTGATTTCGGTGCCCTCAAGCCCGCGCGTCAGGGCGGCCATCGTGGCCACGTGAACCAGCGCGTTGTCGCGCGCGCGGCGCTGGATGAAATCGACCAGCGCGACCTGATCGATGACCGGCTTGGTGTCGGGCATGACAACCATCGTCGTCACACCGCCGGCCGCCGCCGCATAGCTCGCCGTCTTCAGCGTTTCGCGATGTTCCTGGCCCGGTTCACCGGTAAACACTTGGCAGTCGACGATGCCGGGCGCGAGCAAGTGCCCTTTGCAGTCGATGACCTCGGTGTCGGCAGGTGCATTGCGCCGCAGATGAGGCCCAAGATCGGCGATGACACCATCGCGCATCACCAGACCGCCCGGCACGTCGAGGCCGGTCGCAGGATCGAGCAACCGCGCGTTGATGAACACCGTCCCGCCCGGCGGCGCTGGTGCGCGGCGCTTGGGATCGGCTGCCGATTTCGTGGCGGAACGGGCTGTTTTCTGGGTCATCGGTTGGGCAGGTTGCGGGCAAGCGCTTCGAGAACGGCCATCCGGACGGCAACGCCCATCTCGACTTGTTCGCGAATGACGCTGCGGGAATGATCAGCGATGGTCGACGCGATTTCAACGCCGCGATTCATCGGGCCGGGGTGCATAATCAGCGCGTCCGGCTTGGCGAGATCGAGTTTTTCCTGGTCGAGACCGAAGAAGTGGAAAAACTCGCGGCTCGACGGAATATAGCTGCCTTGCATCCGTTCGTTCTGCAGTCGCAGCATCATAATGATGTCGGCACCCGCGATCCCGGCCCACATGTCGGTAAAGACCTCACCGAACCGGGCAGCGTTTGGCGGAAGCAGCGTCGACGGCCCGATGATGCGCACGCGCGCGCCGAGCGCGTTTAAGACGTCGATGTTGGAGCGCGCAACGCGCGAATGGAGGATGTCGCCGCAGATCGCGACCACGAGCCCGGCGACACGCCCCTTGGCGCGACGGATGGTCAGCGCATCGAGCAGCGCCTGGGTCGGGTGCTGATGCGCCCCATCCCCCGCATTAATGACGCAGCAATCGACCTTTTGCGACAGCAGTTCGACCGCACCCGCGGCATGATGGCGGACGACGATGATGTCTGGCCGCATGGCGTTGAGCGTCATGGCCGTGTCGATCAGCGTCTCGCCCTTCTGCACCGACGACGCCGAGACGTTCATGTTCATGACGTCGGCACCCAGCCGCTTGCCGGCGAGTTCGAACGACGCCTGCGTCCGCGTCGAGGCCTCGAAAAAGAGATTGATCAGGGTCCGCCCGCGCAGAAGATCGCTCTTCTTGTGGACCTGACGGTTGGTCTCGGCAGCCTTATCGGCCAGGTCGAGAAGCCACGTGATTTCTGTCGCCGTCAGCCCCTCGCAGGTGAGGAGGTGGCGTCGCGAGAAACCCGCATACGTATTTGGTGTGTCGGAGGGTGCCATTAAAACGAGACGTATATGTGAGATCGCACACCCGCGCAACTCACACGGCAAAACCAAACGCATATCTTAGCGCTCGTGTAGCCATTGACCCGGCTTCCAAGACGAAAAGCTCCGAGCGCATGTGCGCCGGAGGCGTGACCGCCTGCACACTATAACGCACGGTCGCGTTCAGCGGCTGACGCGCGCGCTGCTGATCGGTCCGATGGCGTCGATGATGCGCGTCAGTGCGTCGAGGAATGCGCCGCGCTCGTCGGGCGAGAGAGCAGACAGCAGCTTCTCGTCCGTCGAAATCACCGCTGGCTCTGCAGTCTGCAAAGCAGCCTGACCTTTCGGCGTGAGCTTCAAGGCATACATGCGGGCATCGCGGCGTGTGCGGCGGCGTTGCATGAACCCGCGTTCGACAAGCCGACGGACAATATCAGCGATCGTAGATCGATCGATGCCTGTGATTTCAACGAGCGTCGTCTGGCTGGGTTCGACACTGACTTCGACAGCTTTCAAAACCGCATACTGACGCGGCGTCATCGTGCTGTCGCTGAGGTTACCGGTGAAGACTTCGTCAGCACATTGACCAGCGCGATGCAGAAGGTGAACGGCTGATGATATGACTTCGGTCGCTGCGACATTTTCGGAGTGCCCGGACTTTGGCATTATACAATCCTCGCCAACGGTTGGGTGTTTGCTCGTGCACGATCATACGTGCGATTGTGCGCAGACGATCTGACAGGACACGGCTACGATCTATAATGCGCAAATCCGCAACGGGTTCCGCATGATTCGTCAGAAGACTTTCTTTTTGACGTGCCACTGACCTTGCTGAAGCGGCCCACAGGCGCGCGACAGCCCTAAAATCGGGCATTACGTAACCGGTCGAGTGCGCCTTGAAGGATCAAAGTCGCGGCCAGTTTATCGATCACCTCCCCGCGCCGTTTTCGGGTCGTATCGGCAGCAATCAGCATGCGTTCCGCAGCAGCCGTCGTCAGGCGCTCATCCCACAGCAGAATCGGGATCGGCGTCAGCCCGTTCAGGTTGCGCGCAAGCGCCTTGGTGGCCTGCACGCGCGGCCCTTGGCTGCCGTCCATGTTGGTCGGAAGCCCCAACACAAGCCCGCAGACCCCATGTTCGGCAATCAACGCCAACAGGCGGGCCGCGTCCGCCTTGAACTTCGTCCGCTCGATCGTTTCAAGAGGCGACGCGATGGTCCTGGAGACGTCCGATAGTGCCAGCCCCAGCGTCGTGGTGCCGCCGTCGATCCCGATCAGGCGGCCAGTCGCTGGCAGACGGGCAAAAAACGGATCGATATCGTCCGTCGTCAACGGACGCGGGGTGGCGGGTTCGGGCGTGTCGGATTGCGTCATGAGGGGGAGCAGGGCCTTATTGCGCGCGCCAAGCGACGCCGTTAAGAGACGTAAAAGCAAATACGTCATACACGAAAGTTCGAGGGACCAATGCACGTCGATTTAGCGACCGTCCGGCGCATCGCGCGCCTGGCGCGCATTAAAGTAACCGAAGACGAAGCCAAAGGTCTTGAAAAGGAGCTGTCCGGCATCCTCAATTGGGTCGAGCAATTGGACGAGGTCGACACCAGCGGCGTCGAGCCGATGACCCGCGTCGTTGCCCAGGACATGAAAATGCGCGCCGACATCGTCACCGATGGAGAAATAGCCGCCGCCATCACCGCCAACGCCCCCATGAGCGACGACAACTTCTTCGTCGTCCCCAGCGTCATGGAATAATGAGCGCGTCGAATAGCAGATCGCCCTGATAGCATTGGATTAAGACGTGACCGACCTGACCAAACTGACGCTGGCCCAAGCACGCGACGGCCTCAAGGCCAAGACCTTCACGGCGACCGAGCTGACCCAGGCGCATCTCAAGGCCATCGACGCCGGCAACAAGGCGCTGAACGCCTACGTGCTCGTCACCGCCGATCACGCCCTGGCTCAGGCAGCCGTTAGCGACAAACGCATCGCGAGCGGTCAAGCGCGCGATCTCGAAGGCCTGCCGCTCGGCAACAAGGACCTGTTCTGTACCAAAGGCATCCGCACCACCGCCTGCTCCAAAATCCTCGGCGACTTCAAGCCCGAGTACGAATCAACCGTCGGTGCAAACCTTTGGAACGCGGGCGCCGTGATGCTCGGCAAGCTCAACAACGACGAGTTTGCCATGGGCTCGTCCAACGAAACCAGCGCCTTCGGAAACGTCATCAACCCCTGGCTGCGCATCGGCGCGGACGGCAAAGCCCTCCCCGACAAGCTCGTCCCCGGCGGCTCGTCGGGCGGCTCGTCGGCAGCCGTGGCCGGCGGACTTTGCCTCGCCGCCACCGCAACCGATACCGGCGGCTCGATCCGCCAGCCTGCCGCCCTCACCGGCACCGTCGGCATCAAGCCGACCTACGGCCGTTGCTCCCGCTGGGGCATCGTCGCCTTCGCATCCTCGCTCGACCAAGCGGGCCCCATCGCCAAGACCGTCCGCGACACCGCCATCATGCTCAAGTCCATGGCCGGTCACGACCCCAAAGACACGACCAGCGTTGACGCCCCCGTCCCCGACTACGAAGCCATGCTGGGCAAAGGCGTCAAAGGCCTGCGCGTCGGCGTGCCCAAGGAATACCGCGTCGAGGGCATGTCGAAAGAAATCGAGGCCCTCTGGCAGCAGGGTATCGACTGGCTGAAAGCTGCCGGTGCCACCATCCACGACATCAGCCTGCCCCACACCAAATACGCGCTGCCCGCTTATTACATCGTCGCTCCCGCTGAATGTTCGTCCAATCTCGCGCGCTACGACGGCGTCCGCTACGGCCTGCGCGTCCCCGGCAAAGACCTGATCGAGACCTATGAAAACACCCGCGCCGCAGGCTTCGGCAAGGAAGTGCGCAAGCGAATCCTGATCGGCACCTACGTGCTGTCGGCAGGTTACTACGACGCCTATTACCTCAAGGCCCAGAAGGTCCGCACCCTCATCAAGCAAGACTTCGACAACGCATTCCGCGACGTCGATGTCGTCCTCACCCCGACCACGCCCTCGCCCGCCTTCGCACTCGGCGAAAAAACCGGCGATCCGCTGGCGATGTACCTCGAAGACATCTTCACGGTGACGGTCAACATGGCAGGTCTCCCTGGCCTATCGGTCCCAGCCGGCCTGTCAAGCCAAGGCACCCCCCTCGGCCTCCAGATGATCGGCAAGCCATTTGACGAAGGCACCCTGTTGTGCGCGGCCCAAGCCATTGAGGACGCAGCCGGCCGGTTCACGGCGCCTGACGCCTGGTGGCTGTCCAGCGCCGCCTCGGCCCCAGCCGGGAAAGCACCCGCAAAAGCCAAACCGAAAAAGAAATAGCCGCTCTCATCCTCGGGCTGGTGCAGGCACGAGACCTGTCAGTCCGGGGACCAAGTCCCTCACTTGATCGTAATGCTGACGGCAGCGCGTGCCATTGCTTCGGGCTTTGGATCCTTCGGCACAGGCAAGATCGATTTGGCGGCTCGCGCGGCGGCTGCGCGCTGGCGCGCCGCATCCGTGTCGAGCCCGTACGACGTGCGCAGGAAGTTCTCGTAATTGCCAAGCACCGTGAACCGCTGACGCTCGTAATCGGGCTCCACGCCGGCGGGCAATTTGGCGACCGTCTGACACCGCCCGATAATGGTTTCCGTGCCGGGATCTTTCAGCCGGAATTGATAGTGGGCCTTTTCGCCGGGCAGCGAGAACGGCGCGTCGGGCCTCACCAGATTGTCTGGGTCGAATTCGCTTGGGAATAGAACGGTCGCTTTGCCCGAGGCCGTGACACTGATGAGCGTCAGATAGCAGGGCGCTGACGGCTGCGCATAAACCGTCATCAGGTCGCCGGGTTTATACGTCGTCCGGTCAGTCCAAAGTCCCAAGGCAATGGCTGGACTGGCGGTTCCGGGTGCAGGTGCCGACTCGGGGGTGGGCGCGCCGTCGAGGGCGGCCAAGAGGCGGTTGGCATCGGATCGCGGCAGCAGACCTTGGCGCAGGCGATGGACCAGCGAGCGGTCGGCGAGAACGACATCGTTGAGTTTGGCATCAAGCGCTGCCGTCGTGAGGCCCGCCTCGGCAGCGACGGCGGCCAGATCGAGGTTGCGCGTGTAGCGGTGCGCAAGGGCCGCAATCGGCTCGAGGCCATGAACGTTGAGGTCGGGGTCAATGCCAGCCTGGATCAGCGCGCGACGGAAACGATAGCCGTCTTCATCCAGCACACGCACCCATTCGGTTTGGGGATCGTAAAGCGCCAAGGTCTGGTCGCGGACCTCTCGGGTGCCGGTGAACTTGTCGGAAAGGGCATGAGTGCGCATACCCTCGTTAAACGGTTTCAGACCAGCTGTATGGCAGCTGAGACAAGATTGCGCGCCAATCGTCGGGGCGGGCGCGCGGGCAAGGTCCAGTTCCAGTCGCTGCGGCAGTTGGTCGATGCGATGTCCATCGGGCTCAAACAGCGCAAAGGCCAAGAACCCGTTTGGCAGCGAAAAGATCAGCCGCTGGCCGTCGTCACGGTACTGCGCCTTCTCGGGAGCGCCGCGAACGCCGCCCAAGGGCCGCTCGAAGATGTCGCGCTCGCCCGTGGCATCGCCAAAGTCGTGCGCAATCCACATCCGACGGTTATCGGCGGCGTGACGTTCGATCACCCGCGGCCCGCGTGTGATCGCGCTCGACCGCAGGCCAGCGCGCATGCCCCGTCCGTCCGTGGTGTCGCGATTGCGGTTGACCCCGAGCAGCCGTGCGGTCTCGTCCAGCGTCGGCGGCAAACCCAGAAGTTCGGCGTAAAACGGCGGACGAACGGCAGCAGCGGCAAACCAGTCCGCACGGATGGGGCGCGGGTTCGTTCCAGGTGCCTTGAGCTTGGCCGTAAGGTCGAGTGCAATACCTCTGGGCTCGGCCCGCGCCAGAGCCGCCCAATGCTCGTCGACCCAGCCGATATCGGACAGCTTGAACGCCAAAATTGTACTTGCGGGATCGATGGCGATCGGGGCGACTGGACGCGCGCCCCACGACAAGCTGTTGAGGACTTTGGACACGGCTTGCCGGAAGGCATCGAGTTCGGAAGGGGTTGCGCAAGCATTGGCCAGATGAGCCAGGCTGATGAATCGCATCTCGCGGGCAGCCGTTTCGCCCGCCGCCAGACTGGCCCCGTCGATGGCCGCAGCAACGTCGTCATCGGTGATGGGTTGGCGTGCCGCGCATAGGGCGTCTTTGGCTGGCAATTCCGCGATCCACGTGCGGACGCGGGCGATGTCATCGGCATCGGGCCATTTGGCGTCGGGGCCAAGGTCCAGCGGGCGATGGCGATCAAGAAGCACCTGATACAGGTACGACGCGTCGGGTTCGCCACGGCGGATCAGATGGGGCTCGCGGGCGACGAACCGCAGATCGAGAATATTGGCGAGAGCAGCAGCAGGGGCTGGCGTCGTCAGCTTTCCGGCTTGGTGGCATTGCGCGCAGTGGGCGTCGAATACTGCAAAGACTTGAGCGAGACGGGGATCTTCGGGCTGCTGGAACTGGGCCGGCGTTTGGGGCGGCGCGACCGGAGCCGCGTTGGACACGGCTGGCTCGGGCGGCGTGCTAAGGGCTGGCGCTACCTGCACCGTTGGAACGGGTTTGAGCGCGGGGCCTGGCGTCGCTTGGGCCATCGTTGGCGTGTGTGCTTCGATCCGAGCTGGATTGCGGGCCAGCGCGGGCCAAACTCCGCCACCGACGAAGCACAGCACTGCGGCAGCCGTCGCAGTCATCCAACTCAAACGCATGCCCCAATCTCCGATGCTGCGGAACGCCGAGCCGCACTTTTGAATCCGCTTAGAGTGCTTCCGGAAAAGTGGGAACCGGTTTTCCGACAAGAAGCACAACCAAACGGGAGCTTAGGGTCCGTCTTTGTTTCCATCAAAGTCGGACGGACCCTAGCTAGCGCAGCGTCGTCAGCAAGTCGAACCCCACCCACCCGAATGACCAGACTGTCAGGCCCGCGCGACCTTAGCGGCGGCGCACGCTCTCGCCTAGGGGGGCAACGTCGCTGGCAGGGCTGCAAACCGCGTTTTCGCGGCCGATTCCGTGCTGAAATGACACGCGGTCGCAGAGAAAGTCATCAAATATTAAGACAAGTAAAGAATTGGTTAATTCAAGATCATGTCGGTTAACGCTATATTTGTACTCCGATAGACTAACCATTCGTTAGTGGTTATAAATTCCTCAACACCGCAGCAACGAACCAACATCGCACACCCCCGTTACCCCAGGTCGTCCATGGATCTCGATCACGCCAAGTTCCTAGACAGCGCCTCCTCTTTCTGGCCACGGGTGGGCATGTTGATATGTTTTGCGGTCGCAGCCGGCATCTTGATGGTTTCGATCTGGATGCCTGCAACGGCAAAAGCCTTCGGTCCAACCAACGTTCTCCAGCGCGGCTCTGTTCAATAGGTCAACCAACCCCTCTCCTGCATCTCCTGTCATACCTGCCAAAGTCACACTGCCATCCGTTCAAACCCTCCCCGTGACCCACGGCGGAGGGTTTGCGCGTTTCAGGCGCGCGGTTTGGGGACAGCCGGATCACAACTGTGAGAAACAGGGGGGGGGCGCGTCGCCTCGCCACTGGCCATTGCGACGCAGAGCCGTTACTGAGGCCGCTCACATATCGCGAAGGACGCCCTGCCCATGGCCATCACGTCGGACGCCGTTATCGCATCGATGCACGCAGCAATCGCGAACGCGCAACACGCCGCAACGCCCTACAAGCACTGGTTCCTCACCCAGTGCCTCCCATCTGATGCCGTCGCCCAGGTGCAGGGTTTGCCGTTTGAAGCCCCCGCTTTGTCGGGCATTTCGGGCAAGCGTGAACTCCACAACGCAACGCGCAAATATTTTGACGCAGACAACTGCGCAGCGTTCCCCGTGTGCAAAGCCGTCGCCGACGGTTTCCAGTCGCCAGCGATGACGACCGAACTGGAGCGCGCATTCGGCCTGAATCTGAAGGGTTCATACCTGCGTATTGAATTCGCTCAGGACATCAACGGTTTCTGGCTTGAGCCCCACACCGATCTCGGCGTGAAGGTGTTCACGATGCTGCTCTATCTGTCGACCGACCCGCAACACGCGGTCCTCGGCACTGACATCTACGACAATGACAAAAAGCACATCGGTCGCTCGCCGTTCGTGCCCAACGGGGCGATGATCTTCGTGCCGTCAAACAACACCTATCATGGCTTCGAACCCCGCCAGATCGACGGCGTCCGTAAGTCGATCATCATCAACTACGTGACCAACGACTGGAAAGCCCACGAGCAATTGGCGTTCCCCACCACGCCTGTGTGAGCCCACGAACGGCGGATATTTACCCTGGCTTGAAAGTCGGTGCGTTCTACCGCACGGCCCCGCCAACCGGCGCGCCCTTGAGTGTAATGGCATAGCCCGCGGCGCGCAGGTTATCGATCGCTTGCATCAGGTGCGTACGGTCCCGCGTCTCGATCACGAGGTGAAGCTCGGTGCCTTTGGCGGGCAGATCGGTGAACACGCGCTGGTGATACACCTCGATGATGTTGGCCCCGCAATTCCCGATCACAGCCGACACCTTGGCCAGTTGGCCCGGCTGATCGGGGATGTCGATCGTGAGCCGGGACAGACGGCCTTCGCGGGCTTGTTCCCGGGTCAGCACGCTCGCCAGCAGCCTAGTATCGATGTTGCCGCCGCATAAGACGAGACCGATCGTGCGCCCCGCAAAGCGTCCAGGGTCGCACAGAACGGCGGCAAGCCCTGCAGCGCCTGCCCCCTCGACGACCGTCTTTTCGATGCCGATCAGCAGCGCGACGGCACGCTCCAACGCGGCCTCGGGGACTAAAACGATATCGTCGACAAGCTGCGCGATAATGGCCGACGTGATTTCGCCCGGCGTCTTAACGGCGATGCCCTCCGCCAGCGTATCCCCGCCGATCGGCAGATTGGCATGTTTGATTCGATTGTACATCGACGGGTAAAGCTGGGCCTCTACGCCAATGATCTCGATCTCGGGCTTCATCGCCTTGGCAGCGGTTGCGATCCCGCTGATCAGGCCCCCGCCGCCGATGGGGATCACCAGCGTGTCGAGGTCGGGAACCGCTTCCAGCATTTCGAGCGCAATGGTGCCCTGGCCTGCGATGACCACAGGATCATCGAAGGGGTGAAGAAAATAAAGATCGCGATCGGCAGCCATCTGCCGGGCCGCTGCCGCTGCATCTTCCAGCGTACGACCGGTCACGATCACATCCGCGCCATGATGCCGGGTGTTTTCGATTTTGATCGTCGGCGTGCCGTCCGGCATCACGATGGTCGCCGGGATGCCGAGCCGCTTGGCATGATAGGCGACCCCCTGCGCATGGTTGCCCGCCGACATAGCGATGACGCCGCGCTGTTTCTGCGCGGGTGTCAGATGCGACAACCGGTTCAGAGCGCCCCGTTCCTTGTAAGAACTCGTGAACTGCAAGTTCTCGAACTTGAGCCAGACCTGTGCGCCGATCATCTCCGACAGCGTGCGCGAGTGATCAAAGTCGGTGTTGAGCACCGCGCCGTGCAGTGTCAGTCGCGCCCGCTCGATATCGGCCAGCGTGACCGGTCCGGCGGAAACCGGTGACAGCTTGGCAGGGTTGGCAGCCAGCTTGGCCTTACGGGACGGGGGCATATCGCGGACTTCCCTTATAGGGCTTTGCGGGTCTGCGGTTTATCGCATAGAACCTGCACCAATTGATCAGAATATCCGAAATCTAGAGCAAAGAGGCAGTGATGGCCAACGTCGCATTCATCGGACTGGGTGTCATGGGTTATCCCATGGCCGGACATTTGGCCAAACGCGGCGGGCATACGCTCACCGTCTATAACCGCACCGCGGCGAAAGCCGAGGCATGGGTTGCAGCCAACCCCGGTGGACGCGTCGCATTCACCCCGGCGGAGGCCGCCAAGGACGCCGAATTCGTGTTCTGCTGCGTTGGCAATGACGACGATCTACGCTCCGTCACCACCGGGCCAGACGGCGCATTCGCGACCATGGCGAAAGGCGCGATCTTTATCGACAACACGACCGCGTCGGCAGACGTGGCGCGCGAACTGGCAGCCGTCGCGCAAGTCCATGGATTCGCATTCCTCGACGCGCCGGTGTCGGGCGGACAGGCCGGCGCTGAAAATGGGCAACTGACCGTGATGGTCGGCGGCGACGACGCGGCCTTCGCCCGGGCACAGCCGGTGATCGCTCATTTCGCCAAAATGGTGAACCGCATCGGCCCGTCGGGCGCGGGACAGCTGTGCAAAATGGTCAATCAGATCGCCATCGCTGGCGTGGTCCAGGGACTTGCAGAGGCGATCCACTTCGGCAAATCCGCAGGCCTCGACATTCAGGCCGTGATGGATACGATCTCCAAGGGTGCTGCCCAGTCCTGGCAGATGGAAAACCGCTGGAAGACGATGGATGCGGGTCAGTTCGAGTTTGGCTTTGCCGTCGACTGGATGCGCAAGGACCTTGGCATCGTTCTCGATGAGGCACGCCGCAACGGCGCAAGCCTGCCAATGACTGCGACCGTCGACCAGTTCTATGCCGACGTCCAAAAGATGGGCGGCAAGCGCTGGGATACGTCGAGCCTCATCGCGCGGTTGAAAACCCAGCAGGGATGAGCAACCGCCAAGCGCTGATCGCCCACCCGCTGGTGCATCTGCGCCTGATCGGGATGGCGATCGTATGGGGTGCGTCGTGGCCCGCCGGCCGCATCCTGGCCCAATCGCTGACCCCGGTGACGGGAGCTGCGGCTCGGTTCGTTGTGGCAGCAGTCCTTCTGGCTGTCTGGTTGCTATACATGCGCGGGATCCCCCGTCTGACGGCCGACCGCTGGCTCCTGGTGGCGGTCGCAGCAGTGGCCGGTGTGTACGTCTATGCGCTGTGTTTCATGGTCGGGCTGGGGCTGGTCCCGGCAGGCCGCGCGTCCCTGATCGTCACGCTCAATCCGGCAGCGACCATTCTGCTGGCTTGGGCGATCTACGGCGAACGCCTGACGCTGCGCATCGTCATCGGGATCATTCTTGCGTCAGCCGGTGCTGTCATCGCGCTCAGTCACGGCAATCCACGGACCCTGGTCACTGGCGGCTTTGGCTGGGGCGAGGTCGTCCTGCTGGGCTGCGTGCTCACATGGAGCATCTATAGCTTGCTGGGGAAGCAAATCCTACGCGCGATGGACGCGATGACGTTTGCCGCTCTGACAACCATGATCGGTGCGCCCTTGCTCGCCCTGACGGCGATGGCCATCGACGGTCCCGCCGCCCTCAATCCTGCAAGCTGGCCGTGGCAAGCGCACGCGGCGGTGGCGTTTCTCGCCATAGGGTCAACCGTTGTGGGCTATGCTTGGTACTTTGAAGGCATCGCGACGCTCGGGGCTGGCGTCGCCTCGGGCTACATCATGCTGGTACCGGTCTTCGGCGTGCTGTCCTCAGCCCTCGTCTTGAGCGAACCCATCGACGGCTCGCTGCTGGCGGGCGGCGCGCTCGCTGTGACAGGACTGGCCTTGATGACGGTCGCATCGCGGCAACAAAAAACGGTGTAAGAACGGGAACATCGTCTTAAACCATGAGGGAACCCCATGCCAATCACCGCACTGTACGCCGGACTGCTGACGTTTTTGCTGTTGGTTTTATCGTTCCGGGTGATTGGCGTCCGGCGCTCGGCCAAGGTCGAGATCGGGGATGGCAACGACCAGAAATTATTGAGGCGCGTCCGGGTCCATGCAAACTTCGTCGAATACACACCCTACGCGCTGATTCTGATCGGTTTGCTCGAAAGCCTGAAAGCACCGGGCATGATGCTCCACGCATTGGGCGTGACACTTTTGCTCGGTCGCGTCCTCCACGCGTACGCTCTGTCGCAAACGCCGCACATTATGTCCATGCGGGTCGCCGGCATGTTTTTAACCTTCACCGTCCTCGGCGTAGCAGCGATGGCCTGCATCACGCTGGGTCTGCCGCGGCCAATGTAAGATTTGAAGGTTGGATCAAACCGACGTGACCCAACACTATATGTTGGCGGAATGAGCAGGTGTTGGGTCAGGCGAGCGCTTGACCCAACTGATGCCTGATCCGCCTTAGGCGTTGGTCCCCGCATGACCCGGCTTGGGATTGCGCGTCCGGTAGAGCGAATACGCAATTCCCCCGCCAATCAAAGCAACCGTCACACCAAGCGAAACCGACGCTGGGACTTTGCCAATTCCAAAGTCGCTGATGAAAACTTTTGCGCCGATGAAGATGAGCACAAGTGCAAGCGCTTGCTTGAGGTAATGAAAGCGGTCGACGACGGCAGCCAGCGCAAAGTAAAGTGCGCGCAAGCCCAGGATCGCAAAGATATTGCTCGTGTAGACGATGAACGGGTCGGTTGTGATCGCAAAGATCGCGGGAATGCTATCGACCGCAAAAATCAAGTCGACGAACTCGACCATCATCAGCGCGACGAACAACGGCGTGACCCAGGTGATCACCTTGCCGGTCTTGGGATCGGGTCCGCGCACGAAGAACTTCTCGCCATGGAGCGCGGGCGTAATCGACAGATTGCGGCGCAGGACGCGCAGGATCGGATTGTTTTCAATGTCTGTCGGTGTGTCGCTGGCGGTCAGCATCTTGATCCCGGTAAAAACCAGGAAGGCCGCGAAAACATACAAGATCCAGTGGAACTGCGCGATCAGAGCGGCACCGGCGAAGATCATGATCCCGCGCATGACCACAGCGCCGAGAATGCCCCAGAAGAGCACCCGGTGTTGATACTGCTGAGGAATCGCAAAGTACGTAAATATCAATGAGATAACGAACACGTTATCCATCGAGAGCGTCTTCTCGACGAGGTAGCCCGTGAAATAGTTTTCCCCCGCCGTGGCTCCCAGCGACGCCCAAACCCACACCCCGAATAAGAGCGCAATCGAGATGTAGAAAGCACTCATGTAGAGGCTTTCCTTCACGTCGATTTTGCGATTGTCGCGGTGGAAAACACCGAGATCAAGAAACAAGAGTGTAATAACAACCACGGTGAAGGCCACCCACATCCAAAGTGGTTTACCCATCACCAGTGTGTCGATCAAAAACTGCATAAATCCCCTCCCATGATTGGCACGCGGGTACCTGTTGTGGCTGTTCCGCGCAATACAGTCCGACATCGCAACAACCAGCTATGATTGCCACCAGAGGGGCCCGGTCCTGTATACCAGGCACGAGTTGGTGCGTGCATGGCGGGTTTCAAGAGGTATAAACGGCTTATTCGTCGCTCTTGACATCCAGGCCACACCAGATCAAAGCGCGATGTCTTTACCTTCAAGGGGTCGGAACCAATATGGCGATTGCATTGATTTTTCCGGGTCAGGGTAGCCAGGACGTCGGTATGGGCCGCGAGCTGGTCAGCCAATATGCCGCAGCCCGCGCCGTATTCGATGAGGTCGACGAGGCGCTGGGCGACAAGCTGTCGGCGGTCATGTTCGAAGGCCCCAAGGACACGCTGACCCTGACGCACAACGCCCAGCCCGCCCTGATGGCCGTCTCCATCGCCGTCATGCGCGTGCTGGAAACCGAATTCGGCTTCGATCTCGTCAAATCTGTCAAATGCGTCGCCGGCCACTCGCTCGGCGAGTATTCCGCTCACGCCGCCGCCGGCACCTTCACCCTCGCAGACACCGCACGCCTGCTGCGCCTGCGCGGCGAGGCTATGCAGGCCGCAGTCCCCGTCGGCGTAGGCGCGATGGCAGCCCTCCTTGGCGTCAACCTCGACACCGCCCGCATCATCGCCGCCGAGGCAGCCCAAGGCCAGGTCTGCGACGTCGCCAACGACAACGACCCAGGCCAGATCGTTTTGTCGGGCCACAAGGCAGCCGTCGAGCGCGTCGCCGAAGTCGGCAAACCCCACGGCCTGCGACGCGCCGTGATGCTCCCGGTCTCCGCCCCCTTCCATTGCGCGCTGATGCAGCCAGCAGCAGACGCGATGGCAGAAGCGCTTGCCCACGTCGCGATGAAATCACCCAGCGTGCCTGTGATTGCCAACGTGACCGCCGCCCCCGTCACCGACCCCGCCCAAATCCGCGACCTCCTCGTCCGTCAGGTGGTCGGCACGGTGCGCTGGCGCGAATGCGTCATGCAAATGGCAGCGCTTGGCGTCACGGACGTCTTCGAAATCGGTTCCGGCAAAGTGTTGGCCGGTCTCGTGAAGCGCATCGAAAAAACGTTGAATGCGACGAGCGTTGGCACCCCTGCGGACATCGCAGCGGCGCGTCCCCTGCTCGGCCTGTAAGACTTCAGTAAATCAGAAAGTGAGACGAGCATGTTCGATTTGACCGGAAAGACAGCGCTAGTAACCGGCGCGACGGGTGGTCTGGGCGAAGGCATCGCGCGCGCCTTCCACACCGCGGGTGCCACCGTCGCGATTTCGGGACGCCGCGTCGATGTGTTGGAAAAGCTTGCCGCCGAACTCGGCGAACGGGTCCACGTCGTCCCCTGCGATCTGGCCGACCGGGCGCAAGTGGCAAAGCTCATCGACGACTCCGTCGCCAAACTCGGCCGTCTCGACATCCTCGTGAATAACGCCGGCCTGACCAAAGACAACCTGTTCATGGTGATGAAAGACGAGCAATGGGACGACGTGATCGCCGTCAATCTGACGTCGTGTTTCATGCTCTGCCGCGCCGCGTCCCGCCACATGGTGCGCAACAAGTCTGGTTTCGGTCGCATCATCAATATTTCATCGGTGTCGGGCGTTTTCGGCAACCCTGGCCAGGGCAATTATGCGGCCGCCAAATCGGGCATGATCGGCATGACCAAGTCGCTCGCCCGTGAAGTCGCCTCGCGCGGCATCACCGCGAACTGCATCGCGCCCGGCTTCATTGCAACGCCGATGACCGATGTTTTGAACGAAAAGCAGAAGGGCGAGATCGCTGAAATGATCCCGGCCAAGCGGTTTGGATCACCCACCGACATCGCCGCCGGCGCGCTTTATCTTGCCAGCGACGAAGGTGGATACATCACCGGCCAAACGCTTCATATCAACGGCGGAATGGCCATGGTATAGCGCAGGCTGACGGGCGCGAATTCACGAGGGTGCGACGGGATGCCCGATGTGGAAACGCGCATCGACTGGCCAAGCGATGGGAAGTGTGTTAGGTGCCCAACGCTTATCGTGGCAAGAACGGGATCGGCGTTTAAATTCCGTAATTTTCAATGTCACAGACGGGGTGCACTTAACTCTACAGCCGCTCGTCGCAATTCACTGCTTAAAGGCTAACGCTGACCGCGCGCCATTGTGCAGCCACTGAGAATCAAACAACAACCCCAAACAGTAAATTTCGTTTGCTGTCGTAAGAGCCAAGGACGCGAGGAAAAACAATGAGCGATGTCGCAGAGCGCGTGAAGAAGATTGTGGTGGAACATCTGGGCGTCGAGGCCGAGAAAGTCACCGAAAACGCCAGCTTCATCGACGATCTTGGCGCCGACAGCCTTGATACGGTCGAACTGGTTATGGCGTTCGAAGAAGAGTTCGGCTGCGAAATCCCAGATGATGCCGCCGAGCACATCTTGACGGTTGGCGATGCCGTCAAGTTCTTGGAAAAGAACGCATCGACGGCTGCCTAATTCACGCCGTTTATCATCAGGCGGCGAATGTACGGGCCACCGTGCCTTCGCCGCTTTTTCGTATCAATTGACAGCCGTTTGCGGACATTTCGATCAGGCGCAGCAGGTCACGCGCGGCGATTGTCGGCAAACCATAATCGACAGGATAACGTCATGCGGCGGGTCGTCATCACGGGCTTGGGACTGGTGACACCTCTTGGGAGCGGCGTTACCGCGTCGTGGACCAACCTGCTCGCGGGCAAGAGCGGCGCTCGTCGCGTTGACGAAATCGGCGTCGAAGATTTGGCCTGTCAGATTGCCTGCATGGTCCCGCGCGGGTCACAAGCTGACGGCCTCTTCAACCCAGACGACTGGATGGAACCCAAGGACCAGCGCAAGGTCGACGAGTTCATTGTCTATGCCGTCGCGGCAGCCACTGAAGCGATCAAGACCTCTGGCATCGTGCTTGACACCGACGACCAACAAGAACGCGCTGGCGTCCTGATCGGCTCGGGCATCGGTGGGCTCAACGGCATCGCCGAAACTGCAGTCCTGCTCAAGGAAAAAGGTCCCCGCCGCGTCAGCCCGTTCTTTATTCCTGGCCGTCTCATCAATTTGGCGTCGGGCTATGTCTCCATCAAGCACAAGCTCAAGGGCCCCAATCACTCCGTCGTCACAGCCTGCTCGACGGGTTCGCACGCCATCGGCGACGCGGCCCGCATCGTGATGTTGGGGGACGCCGATATCATGATCGCCGGTGGCGCCGAAAGCCCCGTGGGCCGCATCGCGCTCGCGGGCTTTGCCGCCTGCCGGGCGCTCTCGACCGGCTTCAACGACCGCCCGACGGAGGCCTCGCGTCCCTACGACAAAGACCGGGATGGCTTCGTAATGGGCGAAGGCGCGGGCGTTGTCGTCTTGGAAGAACTGGAACACGCCAAAGCCCGCGGGGCGACAATCTACGCCGAAGTCATTGGCTATGGCATGTCGGGCGACGCCTACCACATCACGGCACCTGCCGAAAACGGCGATGGGGCCTTCCGCTGCATGAAGGCAGCCCTCAAGCGCGCTGGCATCTCTGCGTCCGACATCGACTACGTGAACGCACACGGCACATCGACGCCGATGGGCGATGAGATCGAGTTAGGTGCCGTGGAGCGGTTGTTTGGCAACTCGGCCGGCAAACTCGCCATGTCAGCGACCAAGTCGGCAACCGGCCACTTGCTTGGCGCAGCAGGCGCCATCGAGGCTGTGTTCTCGGCGCTCTCGATCCGCGACAACGTCGCGCCACCCACGCTGAACCTGCATAACCCCTCGGTCGAAACCGCCATCGATCTTGTGCCGCTGGTCCCCAAAAAGCGCGAAATCAATACCGTGCTGTCAAATTCGTTCGGCTTTGGCGGCACCAACGCGTCGCTGATCTTGCGCCGCTACGCCTGATGGCGGCCGGCGCGCGTGCGCCTTGATCGGGTCGAACCCACCATTAAGACCGATGTGCGCGTGATCTCCCGATCGGAGGTTTACCGCAAATTGTCATTGCGCCTGCAAGGTCTTGCCGAATCAGGCAAGAAGAGACTGCATGACGGGGGCTGCGAAGCCGCGGCGTGGCAACGCCCTTTCGCCATATTTTCCGCTAGGCTCTGGTACTCAGAGGCAGGCACGGCGCGGTTCGCAGCCAGCACAGAACGGTTTGGTGATCATGGCCTTTCAAAATCAATCCGGCGGTGCGCAAAAGCCCGCTAAAGGCAAGTCGGGCGGCAAGACCCGCACCGCACCGCCGGCCAGTCCCGCCGTCAATCTCGAAGCAAAGCGTCCCCCCACACGCCCTCAAAACGGTAAGCGCATCCGCGAACACAAGCCCGAATCGCGCCTCGTGCGCACGCTGAGTTCCATTCTGACGGCGCTGATGCTTGTTTGTGCAGCGGTCGGCGGTCTGGGCTTGCTGATCTATTCGCAATTCGAAGCGCCGGGACCGCTGGACGTCGCCAAAGGATTCGTTGTGCCAAAAGGGGCCGGTCGCCTCGATATTTCAGCGCGGTTGGAAAAAGACGGCATCATTGCGAACCGTTGGACGTTCAGCGCGGGCCAGATGCTGAACGCGGCTCTGGGGACCCAGCTGAAATCCGGGGAAATGAAAGCTGGAACCTACGAGTTTAAAAAGAACGTCAGCATGCGCGAGGTGGTCGATATCCTGATCGAAGGCCGGACAGCCGCCGCCAAGATCACGATCCCGGAAGGGTTGACGAGCTACCAGATCGTCGAGCGGTTAAAGTCGACGGAGAGCCTGTCAGGCGAGGTCGCGCAGGTTCCCCCCGAAGGCACACTGTTGCCCGATACCTATGTCTTTACCCGTGGCACCTCGCGCCAGGAGATGATCGAGCGGATGCAAGCCGAGCAGGCGAAGGTCATCGCAGCGGCTTGGGAAAAGCGCGCGCCCGACGTGCCCTTCCAGACCATGCAGCAGGCCCTCATCATGGCCTCGATCGTCGAAAAAGAAACCGGCCGGGCCGACGAGCGCGAACGCGTGGCCGCTGTTTTCGTGAATCGCTTGCGCAAGAACATGCGTCTGCAGTCCGACCCGACGATCATCTACGGCATATCCAACGGCCAGGGCCCCCTCGGCCGTCCGATCATGCGATCCGACATCGATCAAAAGACCGCCTACAACACCTATCAGATCGACGGTTTACCGCCCTCGCCCATCTCCAATCCGGGCCGCGCCGCCATTGAAGCGACGCTCAATCCAGCCCAGACCAACGACATCTACTTCGTCGCGGACGGTACTGGTGGTCACGCGTTTTCCCAAACGCTGAAGGAGCACAACGCAGCCGTTGCCAATTGGCGCAAAGTCGAACGGGACGCCAAAGCCGCAAAAGCAGCCCAGGCGGCTCAAGCCGCATCCCTCGCAGCGCCCGCTGCCAGCGCAGCAGCGGCAGCCCAGCCGATGAAGCTGAATGGCCCCCAAGCGGTCACTGCAAAGCCTGCGGAGGCGATTCCGGTTGCGCCAAGTGCCCAGCTGGACGTTCCCGGCTCGGCCGGCGAGATCGCTGGAATGCAACCAGCCGACGTTGCCATACCCTTGCCGGTGCGCAAGCCCAAACGCTGATCACAGCTCGACGGTTCAATGAATCCTCCTGTCGCAGCTTTAATGTGATGCCCACTTGCCGCAAGCTACCGCCCGACCCCATATGTCGCTCTGCAATCGAGGCGGGAGATGTACGCCCACCCCCGATGACATCGACGACGATATGCCCGCTGACGCTTTATGGAGCCCGACACCATGACACCTGACGAACAACGCATGATCCAGGATTTGTTCCAGCGGCTCACCTCTCAAGGGCCGGTCGCCAAGGACCCGCAGGCAGACCGGGTCATCGCCGACGCGCTACGCAGCAATCGCGACGCCGGTTATATGCTGGTGCAGACGACGCTGGTGTATGAACATCAGATGGAAGAACAAGAGGCGCGCATTCGCGACCTCGAGGATCAGATCGCCCAACTCCAGCAAGAGCGCGCAGCACCCGCGCCCCAGGCCGGTGGCGGCAGCTTCCTTGGCGGTCGCATCGGCAGCGCGCGCAGCGGCTCCGTTCCGGGCGTCGCCGCCCGCGACGCAGCACCGAGCGCGTCGCCCTGGTCCTCGGCCCCACAGGCTCGTCAGACCGTTTATCAGCAGCCAGCCCCCCAGCGCGGCGGCATGTTCGGCGGAAACCAGCCCCAGCAGGGTTACGGCCAGCAGCCACAGGCGGCCCCCCAGGGCGGCGGCTTTCTCCGCTCCGCTCTGACGACGGCAGCCGGTGTCGCTGGTGGCATGATGGTCGCAAACAGCCTGTCGGGTTTGTTCGGCGGTGGAAATAGCGCACAAGCAGCCGGGCAGAACGCAGCGTTGAGCGATGCGGATGCAACGCAAGACGAACTGCAGGACGCCCAGATCGAAGCCGACGCCCAACAAGACAGCACCCAAGACGCCAGCTACGACAGCGGCGGCGGCTGGGATGATGTCGAAACCTGAGCAGTCGGGACCTAAATCAGAGGAAATCCGGCGGCGTGAGCAATCACGCCGCTTTTTTTGTGTTCGCTGATTTATGCCCCAGCCCGACCGCACACCTTCAATGCAAACGCGTAGTCGAGCGCCACCTCCTTGAGCGACTCAAAGCGCCCCGAGGCCCCGCCGTGCCCCGCCGACATGTTGGTCTTGAGCAAAATCAAATTGTCGCTCGTGTTATGGGCACGCAATTTGGCAATCCACTTGGCGGGTTCCCAATACGTGACACGCGGGTCGGTCAAACCGCCGTAGGCAAAAATGTGCGGATAGGCTTTGGCCTCGACATTGTCATAGGGGCTGTAGGACGCGATCTGCTGGAAAGCCGCCGCACTCTCCTCCGGGTTGCCCCACTCGGGATATTCGGGAGGGGTCAGCGGCAAGCTCGCATCGAGCATGGTGTTGAGCACGTCGACGAACGGGACATCGGCAATGATGCCCAGGAACAAGTCTGGGGCCATGTTGGCCACAGCCCCCATCAGCATGCCGCCAGCAGACCCGCCTTGAGCAACGATATTCCCCCGCGACGTGAACTTCTGACTGGCAAGGTATTCGCCAGCGGCAATAAAGTCTGTGAACGTGTTGGTCTTCTTGTCCATTTTGCCGTCGAGGTACCAGCGGTAGCCCTTGTCCTTACCCCCGCGAACATGCGCGATGGCAAAGATCATCCCGCGATCGACCAGTGACAGGCGGGCGGTCGAGAACGAGGCGGGGATCGAAATGCCGTAGGCCCCATAACCGTACAGGAACAACGGTGCCGAGCCATCGAGGGGTGTGTCGCGGCGATACAGCAGCGAAACCGGCACCAGCGCACCATCCCTGGCAGGTGCCATAACCCGCCGCGTGACGTAATCGGCCGGGTTGTGACCGCTCGGGATTTCCTGACGCTTGCGCAATGTGCGGGTGCGCGCGGCCATATCGTAGTCGAAGGTTTCGTTCGGTGTCGTCATGGACGAGTAGGAAAATCGCAACAGCGTCGTGTCAAACTCGTAACCAGCATCCATCCCTAAAGAATAGGCCTCTTCGTCGAACGAGATCGCGTGCTCGGAAAGGTCGTCGAGCTTGGTGATGATGATCCGCGGCAGGCCCTCGAAACGTTCCAGGCGCGCCATGGTGTTTTTGAACACGGCGACGTCCAGGATCAGGCGGCCGGACTGATGGGGCACCAGCTCACGCCAGTTGGCGGAATCGGCCGCGTCATGCGGGCAAGACACGATCCGGAAATCCTCGGCGTCCTTGTTGGTTTGCAGGATCAGCAGATCGCCGCCATCCCCGCCAATGGCATGTTCGACCGAGTATTCATGACCGGTTTCCCGGGCAAGCACCAGGCGCGGCGCGGCATGCGGGTCGCTCGCCTCGATCAAATGAACTTCGCTGGTCTCATGGTCGTGCACGACGATCGCAATGAATTTAGCCGATTGAGTCTGACCGATCCCAACGAAGAAACCAGGGTCGGCCTCTTCGTAGACGAGCACATCGGACGCAGTGTCCGTGCCCAAGGTGTGCCGCCAGACAGATTGGGGCCGCTGGTTCTCATCAAGACGGACATAAAACAGCGTCTGGCTGTCCGCCGACCAGACGAGGCTGCCTCGGGTGTCGGTAATGACGTCGGGCAGGTCGGTGCCGGACGCAATCTCGCGAAAGCGGATCGTGGCAAGTTCGGAGCCCTTGTCGTCGACCGCATAGGCGAGAATGCCGTGGTCGGGGCTGTGGGCGGTCGCACCGAGTTGCCAGTAGGTTTTGCCGTCCGCTTCCGTGTTGCCGTTGAGCAGGATCGTCTCATCGCCCCCGCCGCGCGGACGTCGGCACAGGCGCGGATATTGGCCACCCGTCTGATAGCTTGAATAGTAGTCGAACCGACCATCGGGACTGGGCACGGAGCTGTCGTCCTGTTTCAGTCGGGCCTTCATTTCGTTGAAAAGGGTCTCGCGCAACGGCTTTTCGGCCGCAAGCGCTGCCTCCGTGTAGGCGTTCTCGGATTGAAGATAGCTGCGGATGGCACCATCGAGCTGGCCCGGATCGCGCATCACATCCTGCCAATTGTCAGCCCGCAGCCAAGCGTAGTTGTCCGTCAGCGTAACGCCGTGGTGCACCGACGTAACGGGACGCTTCAACGCGCGCGGAGCGGGCGGTAACGTGGCATTCAGGGAAGCGTTGGCCATAAGGTCCTCGAAGGTGGGGCGTTTCAACCGGCTCGAATTTAACCGATACCGCGTGTGACAGGGCGTTTGGAATTGACAGGCACACCACAATGTTGTTCTGGCAAGGCCGTAATCATCGGTTTTGTCGTCTCAAGTATCGCCCATCATTGAAACAGTATAGCCTCGCATCGGGCGTGTCTTAAATCTGGGCTAGACTAGTCATGGTCGCAACGTTGCCATTGGCGGATTTGTTCGAGCCGTTCGTGAAGGAGAAAGTTGTGGAGTCTGACCCAGCCAACGGATTGGTGGAACTCACCACGCGGATCGTGGCAGCCTATGTCAGCAACAACCCGGTCCAGGCAAGCGATATGCCGGCACTCATCATGGATACCCATGCTGTTCTGAGCCGGATCAGCGGCAAAGACATCGCGGTCGAGCGCGAAGAGCAGAAGCCAAAGGTTGCGCCGAAAAAATCGGTCATGGCCGAATACATCGTGTGCCTGGAAGACGGCAAAAAGTTCAAGTCGTTGAAGCGTCATTTGCGAACGCACTACAATTTGTCGCCAGAGCAATATCGCGCCAAGTGGGACCTGCCGCACGATTACCCCATGGTCGCGCCCAACTATGCGCGCGCGCGCTCTGAGCTAGCCAAAAAGATGGGCCTTGGAACGCGCCGCGACAAATAGTTTACGGCCCCGCCCGGTATGACGGAACGCCTTTGGCGGCAATGTAGGCCGCCTCCTGTTGATAGCAGCGCAGCAGGGCTGAGTGCCGTCCCAGATCATAGGTCCAATGACCAGCCAGGCCCCGGCGGCGCTCGGCGCGCAGCGCTTTGCGCAACAAGGACAGTCGGCGATGGAAACCAGCAGGGCTTGGGTCGGCAAGTTCGTGGGGCCAAAGCGGCAAAAGCCGCGCAAGTGCGGCCAAGTGGGCTTCGCGCGACGGGTTGGACGTCTGGTTCCGCGAGACGGCGGCTGAGGCTGGCATGAGCATTGCGATCTCCAGGTCAAGATCGCGTCAGTGTCGATGCACGCGCAGTCTCCGGGGATAAGTTGACTGCCCTCGCTTTGAGAATAAGTCCTGTTCCACTGACGAGATGACTTATCCCCGCTCGTTCACGACTAGCTAAGCTGCGACCACACGTTGCTGTCGTTCTATAGTAACCTATAGAACGAATTGCAGGTTAGACGTTCATATGGCAAGTGGAGGCTCACAGTGTTGCAGTCCGTCGCAAGTCAAGCCACATCGAAGCACAGTCAAAAACTAAGTCAGTGCTCCAGTTCCGAAATAAAAATGAGCGAACCGGGCGGATTTCGGCTCATCATCGAACATGTGGTCATGTGCGTCTTTGGCGTCCCCGCCTATGACCTTCAAACGGCAAGCCGAGGTCGCGCTAATGTGGCCCTTGCCCGCCAGACGGCAATGTATCTCGCCCATGTCGGATGTTCGCTCTCGCTGACCGAAGTTGGCACACTGTTTGAGCGGGACCGGACGACCGTGGCCCATGCCTGCGCGCTGATCGAAGACCGGCGGGACAATCCAGATTTCGACCGGGCCTTGGAGTTGCTCGAACGAGCGGTCCGCGCACTCCGGCAGCCGCCGCGCGCGCTCACCCAATCGGCAGCCTGAAACCGTCCCCCATCATTTCGAGAGTTCATCATGACGACCGCAACATATGGTTGCCCGGCAGCCCCTCGCGCGCATCCGATCGCCGTATTGACCGCCCTCGCCAAACGCGATCATGTTCTTGAGTTGGTGCCAAGAGCCGACGGATCGCGAACCCTGCGCGTGATCAAAGATGGGCATGCCGTTCTGGGCCAACGTGAGATCATCTATAGCGCGTTCATGGCTGCGCTGGAGCTGGGCTGGCTCGCCGATCGTGACGCAATTGGGGTTCGGTGGGGTTTGAGCCAGGAGGGACGGGTTGCCCTGCGCCGGGTCCGGTCGGCGGGCGACGGGGCGATACAAGTCAATGCACCGGCCGCGCGGGAGACGCTGCCCGACGTCACGGCGCAGACAAGTTTGAATGCAGCAGAAAGCCCGCTCGCATGGCTGCGACGGCGCAAACTCAAGGGTGGGGAGCCCTTCATCAGCGCCGTCCAGTTTGATGCCGGCGAGCGCTTGAGGGGCGACCTATGGTTCGCCCAACTTACCCCGCGCGTGACGGCCAACTGGTCGGCAGCCGGCGGCGGCAGCTCAAAAGGTGGCGGCGGCCTTGGGATCGACATGCGCGACAACGTCGTCGCAGCGCAGCAAAGGGTTCGGCGCGCGCTCTCAGTCGTGAGCCCGGCGTCGGCGGGTCTGCTGCTGGATGTCTGTGGCCACCTTCTGGGCCTGGAACAGATCGAACGCACACACGGCTGGCCGCCACGTTCGGCAAAGGTCATGCTGCGCCATGCGCTCGACGAACTGGCGCGGCACTATGGTTTGCCGGGTGCTGAAACGATGCCAGCCAAACTGGCGTCCCGTTTGCGCCATTGGGGTGTCGATGACTTCCGCCCGCACCTGGAAGCCGGTGAGTAGCAACACGCGGACGAGCGTGCCCGGCCAAGGTTACAGCGCAGCGTGTGCGTCGGCCTTGATCCGGGCGATCATGCTGGCCAGCCCATTCGAACGCTGCGGTGTCAGGTGCTCTTTCAGCCCAAGCCCGTTAAAGGTCGCCTGGATGTCGAGGGCGATCAGGTCGGCGGCCGTGCGATGGTTCGTCAGTGCCAATAAAATGGCGATCAGCCCCTGCACGATATGGCTATCGCTTTCCCCCGCAAAAGCCAGCGTCTGATCCGGGCCATCCTCGACCGTGCTGACCAGCCACACCTGACTGGCGCACCCGCGCACTTTAGTCGCGTCGGTTTTGGCTTGCGGTGTCAGCGGGGGCAGCTGGCGGCCCAATTCGATCACATAACGATAGCGGTCTTCCCAGTCGTCGAGCATCTCGAAATCGGCCTTGATGGTCTCGATAGAATTAGGGGTCATCATCGAAAGAGTGGCCTCTGATCTGGGCAACAGCAGCGAATGTTGGTTTACAGCCTGTTTACGGCCAAGTGCGTAGAGTGGCACCGATATGGATAAGTCGCAGACATTCAGCAAGACAGAGATAGCATGACAGCGCTGCGCCTGCAGATTGGACTGTTGTCGTTTGCCGTCCTGGCCTCGGCAGTGCTCGTCAACATCTTCTATCTCCAACCCACATCCGCCGGACGAACGGCGAATATTCAGCAAGCTACGAGCCAGCAGCCGCCACCGATCTCCCGAGAGCACCAGGGCGTGCAGTCCGTTTCCCATGCGGCCGCCTCAAGCGACACCCTGCGGGCCATCCAGCGCGAACTCCAGGCCCGTGGCTATACAACCGGCCCAACCGGGAGCGGATTGACGACCGTTCTGCAGGCCGCCGTCATGGCCTATGAATACGACCAGGGCCTCCCGCTGACGGGCGAAATCGACGAAAACACGATGCGCACGATCATTCTGGGTCCCGCAAGCCTCGACGCAACCGCCCGCGCGACGGCAAAGCCTGGGCCGATGGCGCAGCAGGTGATCGCGGCGACGCAACAGCTGCTGATCAAGCTCGGCTACGGCCCCCTGCAAACCGACGGCGCGATGTCAGATGCCGTTGTCGCTGTCATCCGCCGGTTCGAGCGCGAGCAAGGCATGACCGAAACCGGTCGGATCTCGGGCGATCTCATCGCCAGATTGACCCAAGCCGCAGCCCTTGGTCCCCTGCCAAATAAGCGCTAAGCACACCGTCATGCGGCAGCCCTTCAGCGTGCCGCTTTGGGATGCATTTTATGCGGCTGAAAAGCGAAGTCTGGGTCAAAGCGTATCTGCGGCAGGCAGCAGTCCAAGGCTGCCCGGGAGTTGTGGTGCGTCATGGCGATGATGAGGCAGGTGCAATCTTTATCAAGGTCATGCGACGCGACGGACTGGCCACAGTGTTTGGTCCAGCACCCGCTGGCATGGACGACGCCGGTCGCGAGCGGCGATGGATCGCGCTGCTCAACGGGGAGGCGGTCGCGGAAGCCGCAGCCGATGCGGCTCTGGCACAGCAAACGAAATACGACGGCGATTTGTGGATCGTCGAAATTGAAAGTTCCGACGGCCAGCATCTTTTGGATGGTTGGCTTTTGGCCACACCTTCATAAATCTTCAGCCAATCGACTTCCAAAATCCCGCAAATTAACGACTTGTTAACCCGGTACTGGGAGGTTTGCGACGTAGTCAGAGTATGCATCATTGGGCGCCTGTTGCGCCGTCAAAGACGGCCGCAACCGGTGGCCGTGACAGGGGCACACCTATGGCAACGATCCTTGACTTTCCGCAGCTAACGCCAGAGCGAACACGCCAGGCAGAAATGCGCGCGGTCGATACCAATCACCCGTGCGCATCGGCTGAGCTGATCTTTTTTCCCGGCGTCCGCTACGAGCGGGCAGAGCCGTCCTCTCCGCCGCCCAAACGCCAAGCGCGCGGTCGGGCACATGACCAGATCGAACTCCCAGACTGAAATTGTGCAGCCGTTGATGACCGGCACGTGCTCTAGAACGGATGCGCAGTACAGGTCGCCCGTTTGAGCGCCGCCTCTGTTTCCGCACGATAAGCAAGCCCCAGATCCGGCGCGCGCACCACGATCAACCCCATTCCGCTCGCAATATTGAGCGTCGTCGTCGTTTCCGAGACCCTGCCGCGCGCTTCCGGCGTCAAGCCGAGGAACCGATCGGCGACCGGCGTCAGCTGCAACGAGATATCGGTGGGTTGGCCGTCCTGCCCCGATGCGGTGTAAAAGTTGTCACCCTCCGGCGTATAGAGCGCAAGCGCCCAGCCCCGTCCCGGCAGCCGGGCAGAGACCGAAACCGGCCCTTGCGCGGTATTATATCGGCACATAGCATAGCGGATATCGGGGGCCATGAACGCCAGCGGCTGGTTCTGCGGCGTGATGGTGGGTAACACCTGAAAAGTGTGCAACGGGACAATGGGTGTCAATTTGGCGAACGGCGTCCCGCCCGCAATCCGTGGCGCGATAAGCGTTGCGACAATATGGAGGATCGCCGCCAGGATAACCGCGACAAGCAACACCCGGACACGGGCCTGCATCCAGGTCGCCAATGAGCTTATCTGCATTTGATTTTCCGGATCGTGGGTAGATCAGCCGCAACCAGCCTGGACGTACTGTCGGGGGTGCGATTTTCAGCAATGTTCAGCACCAGCGCCAAACGCCCCGCCCCGCCCGTCGGCAGCCAGTTTCCAGCCCGTGCGTCGCGCGCCAGCGTCACCGTGAAATTACCAGCATGAGCGAGCGCGATGGTCTGCCCGGTAAACGCATAGCGCTCGGCAGCGTTCGGGATCAATCGCCCCCGTTCATCGAAAACCGCGATACTCCACCACTCGACCTTCGGCAGCCGACCCTCGATCGCATACTCGCACGACGAATGTAGCCGGTCGCCGCCCTGATCGGTGCGCGCAACCAGCGTGCGCTGGACCTCCGAGCTCACCGGCAAAGTGCCGGCATTGACGAAGTGGGCGCGCGTATAGGGATCGGCGTCGGGGCGGGCGGCTGCGGTCCAAGTTGTCCAAGGGCCAAGCCGCGCTGTCGTCAGCTGCGAACCCGCTTCGACCATGTACCAGCTTGAGCCAAGCCCTCCCGCGAGTATGACCGCAGCGATCAGGGCGGCCTCGATCACCCGCGCGGAGGCGTTCAGGAAGCCGCGTTTCAATTTGTGGAGGCTGAGCCAGATCATCTGTTCGTGTGCTTATCGGATGGGTGCAACAGGGGACTGGTCGGCGCGTCGTCCCAGCGGATCAGATGGCCGCACGGCAGCGGGTTTATCGGCCGCAGGCGGTGGCGGATTGGCGGGCGCTGTCGCCTTGCCGGGTACGGACGGCGCGGCCGCTGGCACCGTCACGGCGGGCTCTGCAACGCCACCGGCTTTGCGCATGGCAACCGCCAGCTTCTTGAGCGTCTCACGCGTCAATTCAGGCATCAAACTGGCACTTTTCTTAGGGGCTTCCCCAGGCAGCGACGCCACGGATTGCGGTTCGGTTCTTTGCAGATCGGCAATGCGCTGCTGTTCTTGGATTTGCGTGGGATGGGTCGGTAGGCCCGGAATCGTGGGAATGTTCATGGACGTATGAACCACCGACATGAACGAGTGCCATGCGGGCGCGGGACCATGCCCCCCCGTCACGTTCAGCATCGGTCGGTTGTCGTCGTTGCCAAGCCAGATACTGGCCACGTACTTTCCGGTAAATCCGACGAACCACGCATCTTTGTAGTTCGACGACGTACCCGTCTTGCCCACCGAATAGGTAAAGTCGAGTGCGGCAGCCTTGCCCGTGCCCTGCGTCACGACCAGCTGCATCATCTGGTTCAACTGTTCCACAACGTGTGGCGCGACGACTTGCGGGGCGGGTGGTTCGTCGCGGTCGCGCGAATACAACAGATCGCCCTTCGAGGTGAAGATTTCCTGGATCACATACGGCTTTGAAAGGCGACCGTTGTTGGCGAACGTGGCCATCGCGCCGGTATGTTCCATTGGCGTGATCCCGTGGTCGCCGAGCGCCATCGAGCACGACGGCGTGATGCCCTTGATCCCCAGCCGCCGGGTTAATTCAACGACCTTCTGACGACCCACGTTCAGCGATAGATAAACGGCAACGGTGTTGAGCGAGCGCGCCAAAGCGTCCCCCAAGCCCACGCGGCTTCCGCTGACCCCGCCGGAGTAGTTTTTAGGCGACCAGTTCCCGCATTGCGGCGGCGTGTCGACGGCGGTCGAGTTGGACGTGAATCCGTTTTCCAGCGCGGTCGCATAAACGTACGGCTTGAATGACGAACCGGGCTGACGCTTGGCGTGGGTGGCGCGATTGAACTGGCTTTCGCCGTAGTCCGGCCCGCCGACGATGGCTTTCACCGCGCCGTCGACCTCCATCGCAATCATCGAACCCGAATTGACGTGCTGGGCTTTGCCGATCTGCCGCAACGTGGCCAGGAGCGCTTCCTCGGCGGCCTTCTGCATCGACACATCGAGCGTGGTGCGGGCCGTCAACACGTATTGGTTCTTGCCTTCAGCAAGGCGCTGAATTTCTTCAAACGCCCAGTCGAGATACCAGTCCGGGCTGTAGGCCGCGCGCGTCTCGACCACCTTGGCCGGGTGCACGCGGGCCAAATGCACCTGACCGGGCGAATAAAATCCGGCAGCGACCAGATTGGACAGCACGTCGTTGGTCCGCGCGCGGGCCGCGGGCATGTTCACATGCGGGGCATATTTCGTCGGCGCCTTGAACAGACCGGCCATCATGGCCGCTTCCGCCAGCGTCACGTCGCGCACCGATTTCCCGAAATAGAACTGCGCGGCCGCCTCCACGCCGAACGCACCGCCGCCCATGTAGGCCCGGTCGAGATACATTTTCAGGATCTGGCGCTTGGTGAAGCGCGCTTCGAGCAGAAACGCGAGGAACACTTCTTTGAGTTTGCGGATGAGCGAGCGTTCCGATGACAGGAACAGGTTTTTCGCCAGCTGCTGCGTCAGCGTCGAACCGCCCTGCACGACCGAGTTTGCCTGCACGTTCGTCACAAGCGCACGCGCCGTCCCCACGAAGTCGACGCCGAAATGGCTGTAGAAGTGCCGGTCTTCGGTCGCAAGCGTCGCCTTGATGAGGTGCTGGGGAATGTCATCCAACGGAATGGCATCGTTATGCAGAATGCCGCGCTTGCCGATCTCGTTACCGGCCTGATCGAGAAACTTGACGCTATAGCGGCCCGTCAGAAACTTGCCCTCGTCGAATTCGAGCAGGGCTGGCAAGGCGAGGGCATACAACACGACTAACCCGCCCGCACCGATGGTGAAGGCCTCGGAGGCAACTTCGTTCGCCGCGCGCCGCCAGCCATGCAGCCGGAACCGGGCAAAGAAGCTCGACCACGCGCTCCAGGCGTCCCTGGCGCGGACCAGCCCCGACGAGACCGTGCTATCGATTTTGCTATCGATGCCAAGCCAGTTGATGAGCTTGTCGCGCCCGCCTTGCTTGAAGAACCAATCGCTCAAAGCCGTTGCCTCGTTCTTGCTGCCGCCATGCCGTCTGTCACCGTAGCGCCAAAGCCGTTGCCGTCTTGACGCGGGGGCTGATCTAGGCTTCCTCACCCCTCCGCCACCAAGCGGGTGCGCCCTGCAACGATCCTATCAGAATCGCTATGGCGCGTAGTCAAGGCTTTTACCACGGCAAAAGTGCGCCGCGCGAGGATGAGTTTGCAACAGCCCCCGGATGCGCCCAATAAATCGCACCTCCCCGAGCCGTTCTGGCGCACCAAAACGCTGGAGGAAATGAGCCCGACCGAGTGGGAAAGCCTGTGCGACGGTTGCGCCCGCTGCTGCCTGCTCAAACTCGAAGACGAAGATACCGACGAAGTCTACCTCACGCGCCTGTCGTGCAAACTGCTCGACGTCGGCAAATGCCGGTGCTCCGACTATTCCAATCGCTTCGCGAAGATGCCCGACTGCATTCAGATCGACCCGGAAAAAGTCCGCAAGCTCGCCTGGCTCCCCTCATCGTGCGGCTACCGCCGCGTCGCCGAAGGCCGCGACCTCGCCTGGTGGCACCCCCTGATCTCCGGCTCGCCCGATACGGTGCATGAGGCAGGCGTCTCCGTCCGCGGCTGGGCCCGCAGCGAAGCCAAAGTCCACGTCGACAGCTTCCACAAATACATCATCCCCGAACTCCCCGATGTGGGGTGAGGGAAGGGGGGGGGGGCGCTTGCGAGATTAGGTCTTCAATCGTCCGTGACGCGCCGCTGCCTATAGTTTGGCCGACGCTTCAGATGGGCCACAGCAAAAATAACGATACCGGCATTCGATTGTCGGTATGTGATCGCATACGGAAAGCGATTTAGCCTCGCGCGTCGAATGTCCTCACCGAGTACAATTGGCCAAGCCGCCGGATACTGCTTCACCAAATCGACGAGCCGCTTGAGCTCATCGAGGAATGCATCACCCAGCCCTGGAGCCTGAGCGTCGTAATGGCGGCTGGCCTGGAACACCTCGCGCTTCGCCAAACCGACAAAGCGAACTCTCACGATTTCAGTGCACGCCGTGCTGCAGCAAAAACGTAGTCGGCATCGATTGCCTCGGTGTCGTCAAGCTCGAACGCCCGCACCCGTTCTGCGATTTCCAGTGACCAAACTTGATCCAGCGACGGTGAGCCCGGCTCAATACTCTCCAGCAATTGGTCCACAAGCCGCAGCCGGTCCTCCGCAGAGAGCTGCAGGGCATCGTCACTGACGGATTTAAGCGGCTTATTCATGGACACATACTGCAGGTCCGCGAGCAAACTTTCAAGTCGGTGTCGATCCAGTCGAAAGATTCAAGGGGGAGCCCCATAAGGGCTAACAAAACCAAGACGGCCCTGCTTTTCCTCTCCCGGTACGGGAGAGGATGTCCGAAGGACAGGTGAGGGACTCGATACAAAAAAGGCTATTGGGCCTGAATAAAGTCCCTCATCCGCCCCTACGGGGCACCTTCTCCCGTACCGGGAGAAGAAAGTGAAGCCAAAGTTAGCGCGTATGGGGGAGCATCCTCCCGACACGGAAACTTGGTTGCCGATAGCGCAACGGGCCTGTTGCAATTTCCACCGCGAAAAAAACCGGTCCGCCTACGGCGGCGTCTACAAGTGCTGCTGCCCAGCCTGAGGGAGTACTCAGGAGGTAAGGATGTAATGAAGATAAGAGGTTAGAGCGTTCTGGCAAGACGGAACCCGATGAAGCTGATACGGACGCCGGGTAGGAAGCTGTAGCGGAAGGCTGAGCGGAGGACGTCGGGAAAGTCGTTCCACGAACCCCCACGCAGAACCCGGGAAGACGTTGAGGCATCGTATTTGTCCTCGCACCACTCCCAGACATTTCCGTGCATGTCGTAGAGACCGAACGCATTTGACTTGAACGATCCGACAGGAGCGGTCTGCTTATTGTCCCATTGGCTGCCGCAGCCAACGCAGTTTGCGTTGCCCTTGCCGATGTCGTCACCCCAGAAATATTTCGTCGTTGTCCCCGCCCGAGCGGCATACTCCCATTCGGCTTCCGTGAGCAGGCGGTATGTTTTGCCGGTTTTTTTACTGAGCCAGGGCAGATATTCGTTCGTCGCGTCGTCCCACGACACATCGATCACCGGCTGCTTGCCCCTCCCCCAGCCACGGTCTACCGGTTTGTGTTTGCAGCCGCCTCCGGCCACGCATGCATCCCATTCGGCAAAGGTCACCTCGAACTTGCCGACGGCAATCGGCTGCGGGATCGACACTTTGCTGCCAGCGGTGCTGGCCGGGACAACCACCATCTCGGGACACACATCGGTGCAGTCGCGGAAGGTCTGACCGGGTTGCGGAACCCGACGTGCGGCTTCTTCGGCCCTCTTTCGCTCGACTTCGGCTGCGGCTGCGGCTGCGCGAGCCTTGTCCTCATCGGCCTTAAGCGCCGCCTGCCGTTGACGCTCGACCTCGTCAGCCTTGCGCTTTGCCACGGCCTCAGCCTCGACGCGCTTGCGCTCCTCGTCAGCTTGCGCAGCCAGCCGTTGACGCTCGGCCTCATCAGCCTTGGCTTTGGCCTCACGTTCGACGCGAGCCTTCTGCGTACCCCTATCCTCCGCGACGACTGGAAGCGGACCCGAAGTCGTCTGAACCGTCCAAGGCCAAGGCACCGGCACGCCCAACTGATGGGCCATCACATAAAACCCCGCTAGCAAAGCCAACCCGGCAGACGCAATCACGCCCCAGGGTCGCCGCCCCATCAGCGCGTCGACATCGCGGGCAAGTCCTGCCATCTCAACCGGAAAACCCGAATGCGAGATGCTCGCGATCTGATGATCCAGCAGCGGCTGCAACGATGACGGCAGATCGCGCTTCAACGGCAGCGCAACCCCGCCGACCAGCACCGGGATCACGGGAATATCGCGCGCCAACGCCCGCTCGATCTCAAGCCGCACCCAATCCTCTGGGTTGTCGAGCCGCCGCGCACCCGTCTCCTGATCGCGCGCATCGAGCCACCCCGGCCCGATCACGGCCAGCATCACGGCACACTCGGAAAGCTTGGATTCCAGTACGACAGGAAACTTCTGCCCCGCCCGCAGCCGGTCGATATCGATGAACACCCGGCTCTTGCCGAACCGGTTCTCCAGATACTGCGCAACGTTCAGCGCCTGCGCCGCCCCAAGCTTCAACTCGGGCGCAGCGTCGGTCCCGCGCCGGTAGTTCACAAAAATCTTGCCCGGCATGCCCACCCCGGTACCCGTAAAGTATCCAGCCAGTCCTATCCCGAACCCAAGCCTCTGTCACCGGAGGAATACGGTGTGAATTCGCCAACCCAAAACGACGCGGCTAGGTTCGTGAGCGGTGTCCTGCTATATTCATGCCGCAACAAACCTTGGGGTTCCCCATGTCGGCGCAGATCCTGCTTGATCGCATCACATCAAATCCGAACGTCTGCGGCGGTCGCCCCTGCATTCGCGGGATGCGAATCCGCGTCAGCGACATCCTCGAAATGTTGGGTTTGGGCGTCAGCCAAGCCGAAATACTGGCCGATTTTCCCGACCTTGAGGCCGACGACATCAAAGCCTGCCTGCTGTTCGCAGCCCGGCGCCTCGACATTCCGCGCGTCGCGGCATGATCATATGGCTGGACGCCCAGCTGCCGCCTACGCTGGCGCAGTGGATGCGCGACGAATTTGCAGTGGATGCGAAGTCACTCAAAGACCTCGGACTGCGCGATGCGACGGATCGTGAAATCTTCGCGGCGGCGCGATCAGCGGGTGCCACAATTATCAGTAAGGACAGCGACTTTGTCGATCTGGTGCAGGAACAGGGTCCGCCGCCTCCAATCGTCTGGCTGACCTGCGGCAATGTCACGAACGCCCGCCTCAAGGTTGTGCTGTCCAAATCATGGCTCAGAGTTTCTAGCGTCCTTGCAACCGGCGAACCGGTGGTCGAATTGGGCGATTGAAGCACCATCCTGCAGCGCTGGGCGCCTGGTTGCCAAAACGCTGTCAGTTGCCCCTAGCCAAACGCGGGCGAGCCCACTAAGAACCCCCCTTATGGCAAAACGCACAGACATCAATTCCATCCTTATCATCGGGGCTGGACCGATCGTGATCGGTCAAGCGTGCGAGTTCGATTATTCGGGCACGCAGGCCTGTAAGGCACTCAAAGCTGAGGGTTACCGGATCATTCTGGTAAACTCGAACCCAGCAACGATCATGACTGATCCCGAGCTGGCGGATGCAACCTATATCGAGCCGATCACGCCCGAGATCGTGGCCAAGATCATCGCAGCCGAACGGCGCGAACGGCCCAACGACAAACTCGTGCTGCTGCCCACCATGGGCGGACAGACGGCGCTGAACACGGCCTTAGCGCTGGAAAAGCAGGGCATTCTCAAAGCGTTCGACGTCGAAATGATCGGCGCGAAGGCCGAGGCCATCGACAAGGCCGAAGACCGCCAGCTGTTCCGCGAGGCGATGAAGAAAATCGGCCTTGAAACGCCCAAGTCAAAAATCGTCAACAACCGCAACGAGGCGGCGGCAGCCCTCGATCATGTGGGCCTGCCCGCGATCCTGCGCCCCAGCTTCACCATGGGCGGCACCGGCGGCGGCATCGCCTACAACCGCGAAGAGTTTTTCCAGATCATCGAAAGCGGGCTTGATGCCTCACCGACCAGCCAAGTGCTGGTCGAGGAAAGCGTGCTCGGCTGGAAAGAGTACGAGATGGAAGTTGTCCGCGATAAGGCGGACAACTGCATCATCATCTGCTCCATCGAAAACATCGACCCGATGGGCGTCCATACCGGCGATAGCATCACAGTCGCACCCGCCCTGACCCTGACCGACAAAGAATACCAGATCATGCGCGACGCGTCCGTCGCCGTACTGCGCGAAATCGGCGTCGAAACCGGCGGCTCGAACGTGCAGTTTGCCGTCAATCCAATCGACGGACGCCTCGTCGTCATCGAAATGAACCCGCGCGTGTCGCGCTCGTCGGCGCTCGCCTCCAAGGCCACCGGCTTCCCGATTGCCAAGGTCGCGGCCCGTCTGGCCGTCGGCTACACGCTCGATGAACTCGACAACGACATCACGGGCGGGGCAACGCCAGCCGCCTTCGAGCCGACGATCGACTACGTCGTGACGAAAATTCCTCGCTTCGCGTTCGAGAAATTCCCCGGCGCCGACCAGACGCTGACGACCTCCATGAAGTCGGTGGGCGAAGCGATGGCCATCGGCCGCACGTTCGCCGAAAGCCTCCAAAAGGCTCTGCGCTCGATGGAAACCGGCCTCACAGGGCTCGATGACGTGGTGTTTGAAGGCCTCGGCCAGGGCGACGACAAGAACGTCATCCGCTCAGCATTGGCCAAGCCGACGCCCGACCGCTTGCTCAAGGTCGCGCAGGCCTTGCGCCTCGGCTTTGACCACGAACAGGTCCACGCCTCGTGTAAGATCGATCCGTGGTTCCTGGCCCGCTTGCAGGAAATCGTCGATACGGAAGCCCGCGTCATCGCGCACGGCCTCCCCACGACCGCGCAACAATTCCGCGACCTGAAAGCGATGGGCTTCTCCGACGCCCGGCTGGCCAAGCTCTCGAATCGCCCCGAAGCGGACGTCCGTAAGGCGCGCATCGCGCTGGCCGTCACCGCCGTATACAAGCGCATCGATACATGCGCGGCGGAGTTTGCAGCCCCCACGCCCTACATGTACTCGACCTATGAAACCGGATTGGCCGCGGGATTGCCCGCGTGCGAAGCCGCCCCCACGGGTAAGACGAAGATCATTATCCTGGGGGGCGGTCCAAACCGCATCGGCCAGGGCATCGAGTTCGACTATTGCTGCTGCCACGCCTGCTTCTCGCTGACCAAGGCGGGATTTGAAACGATCATGATCAACTGCAACCCGGAGACCGTGTCGACCGACTACGACACGTCCGACCGGTTGTACTTCGAGCCGCTGACGGCCGAAGACGTGCTCGAGATCATCCGGGTCGAACAGAGCACGGGCAAACTGCTCGGGGTTATCGTGCAGTTCGGCGGCCAGACGCCGTTGAAGCTGGCGCAAGCGCTCTCCGACGCCGGTGTGCCGATCCTGGGCACGTCGCCCGACGCAATCGACCTCGCCGAAGACCGCGACCGCTTCAACGTGCTGATCGACAGCCTCGGCTTGAAGCAACCCGAGAGCGGCATCGCCCGTGCACCCGCCGAAGCCCGCGCCAACGCCGACCGCATCGGATACCCGGTCGTGATCCGCCCGTCCTACGTCCTGGGCGGTCGCGGCATGGAAATCGTCTACGACGGGGCCGCCATCGAGCGCTACATCGCGCGGTTGTCGGCCACGCTGTCGGCGCCGTCCGAACTCGTCGTATCCCACAACAAACCCCTGCTGATCGACCGCTACCTCACCGAAGCCGTCGAAGTTGACGTCGACTGCCTGTCCGATGGCAAAGATACCTTCGTCGCCGGCATCATGGAGCACATCGAAGAAGCCGGCATCCATTCCGGCGACAGCGCGTGCTCGCTCCCCCCCCACTCGCTGAGCGCCGAGATGGTCGCTGAAATCGAGCGGCAGACGCGGGCGCTCGCCCTGGCGTTGAAGGTCGTCGGCTTGATGAACGTGCAGTTCGCGATCAAGGGCGGTCAGGTCTACATCCTCGAAGTCAACCCGCGCGCCAGCCGCACGGTGCCATTCGTTGCCAAAGTGATCGGTCTGCCGATTGCGGCCATTGCCGCACAGATCATGGCCGGTCGTACGCTCGCAAGCTTCGAACTCAAGCCGATCCAGATCGACCACATCGCCGTCAAAGAGGCCGTATTCCCGTTCGCACGCTTCCCCGGCGTCGATCCGATCCTGGGGCCGGAAATGCGCTCGACAGGCGAGGTCATGGGCCTCGATCGCGATTTCGCGATGGCGTTCGGCAAGAGCCAGATCGGTGCGGGAACGCCGCTGCCCTCGTCCGGCACAGTTTTCGTCTCGGTGCGCGATAGCGACAAGGATCGCGTAATCGCACCGCTGAAAACGCTCCAGGAACTCGGGTTCAAGATCATCGCGACCCGTGGCACCAAGCGTCATTTGGAAGCCAACGGCGTCGCTTGCGAAGTCATCAACAAGGTTCTGGAAGGCCGTCCCCATATCGTGGATGCCATGAAAAACCGCGATGTTGCGCTGGTCTTCAATACCACCGAAGGCGCAAAAGCCCTGTCGGATAGTAAGGACATCCGGCGGACCGCCTTGCTCAACCACATCCCCTATTATACAACGCTTGCAGGCGCGGTGGCGGTAACGCGTGCCATCGCTGCCCTGAAGTCAGGGAGTGTGCAGGTGGCCCCATTGCAGAGCTATTCGAAGCGTTCCGCGTAATTAACGCTGAAGTTGAAGAGACGGTGGCTGCAGACCCCGGCAACGAAACGTTGTTGCCGCGGGGCTTGGCAAATCCCCATAATATGGCAAGTTCACACTTGGTACCGGCATCGAGCCGGACCGGCAGGGAGACGTTAAGATGTCGATGGAGCGGGTTCCGATGACCGTGGAAGGCTTCCGCCGGATGGAAGCCGAACTGCAGCGACTGAAAGCCGATGAGCGTCCGCGCATTATCGCGGCCATCTCAGAGGCCCGCGCTCACGGGGACCTTTCGGAAAACGCCGAGTATCACTCCGCCAAAGAGGCCCAGGGCCAGAATGAAGCCCGTATATCCGATATGGAAGATAAGCTCTCGCGCGCCGAGGTGATCGACACCACCACGCTATCGGGGACCACGATCAAATTCGGCGCAACCGTGACGCTGGTCGATGAAGACACCGACGACAAGGTTAAATATCAGATCGTTGGCGACAGCGAAGCAAACGTCAGGGACGGAAAAATCTCGATCTCGTCGCCCATCGCACGTGCCCTCATTGGCAAGACCAAAGGTGAGACCGCTGAAGTGACCACGCCCAAAGGTGCGCGCAGCTACGAAGTTGTAAAAGTTGAATGGAAGTGAGTTTGAGACCGGCGCACCGTTAACTATGTTTGAGCCGGATCAGCACCTGATCCGGCTCATTTGTTATGAAGGAGAGAAAATAGTAGCTCTTATGGGAGAATAAAAATCCTAATTGCCATTAGGATTGATGAAGCATAATTTATTATATTTTCCTCGTCCGAATTAGCCAATTTGAAACCATGAGCACTGCATTGTGTCGGTCAATTCAATGCGTCGGTTTGGCCCGTATGTGACGGCATTGATAACTCATAACGGGCGTCAAAAAGGCTCGAGTCCGATGATGGACGAGTGTCACGTTCAATGTGTGGAGATGCGTACGATGTCCCGTTTGGTTATGATTGCAGCAAGCCTCAGCCTGTTCGCCACCTATCCAGCCTATGCAGCGCCTGCTGCAAAAGCGGCCCCGTTCCCCATGGCAAAAGACGGCACGACTAATATCGCCGATTGTGCCAAAGCCGATGTCAAATTCCGCAACGAATGCATCAGCAAATCGCGCCCCGTAACCGGCGCTGAACTTTATGCCCAGGCCGCCGCCCAAAAGGCCGCCCAGGAAAAGACAGAACGGCTCGCCGCATTGAAGGCTGCCAAGGCCGCAAAGGCCGCCGCTGCCGCCAAGATTGCAGCCGATAAGGTTGCCGCCGCAAAAGCAGCCAAGGCAGCATCGATCCCAGCCAAGGTCGTTGGCGCCCCCAAGGGCTTCAAAATCAGCAAAGACGGCACGACCAACATCAATGATTGCGTCAAGGCCGCAGCAAACGTCCGCAACGAATGCATCAGCCGCGCCCGCCCACTGAACACAAAACAACTGGCCAAGTTTGTCGCGTCCCGCACCGCCGCCGAAACGGCCATCGCAGCAAAGGCCGCAGCGCCCGCCGCCGCAAAGCCTGCAGTCGCCGCTAAAGCCGCAGCCCCGGCAATACCAGTCGCTGTGACGGCAGCGCCGACCAAGGCCGCAACCCCGGCACTCGCCATTGGTAAGGGTTTCAAAATCGCCAAAGATGGCACCACCAGTATCGCTGACTGTGCCAGCGCGACGCCGGAATTCCGCAACGAATGCATCAGCCGCGCCCGCCCAGTCCCCGGCAGCGTGATCTACGCCACGACCCCAAAACCGAAGTCGTAACCGATCGTATCGGTTGTCGAGTTTCCCATGAGGATGGCCGGTCCAAGCGCTTGGACCGGCCATCCTCATGTCGTTGTCTTCCAGGGCTACGCCCGCACAAGTCGGGCATAAGCGCCGTCCTGCGCCATCAGACTGGCGTGAGAACCCGATTCGATAATGGTCCCATCATCAAACACCGCGATTAGGTCGGCGTCGCGCACGGTCGTGAGCCGGTGAGCAACGACGAGTGTCGTGCGGCCGCTCTTAAAGCGCGCCAGGGCGTCCTGAACGAGGCGCTCGCTCTCGCTATCGAGTGCGGAGGTTGCTTCGTCGAGCAGCAGGATCGGCGCGTCTTTTAAAATAGCGCGGGCAAGCGCGATGCGTTGCCGCTGTCCCCCGGACAACCGCATCCCGCGATCACCGATTTCGGTGAGGTACCCGCCCGGCTGAGCCATAATGAACTCGTGGGCAGCAGCAGCGGTCGCTGCCGCGATGATGTCGGCATCGCTCGCCCCCAGCCTGCCGAGCGCGATATTGGCGCGGATCGTGTCGTCAAACAACGTCACGTCCTGACTGACGATCGACACGGAACCGCGCAGCGACGCAATGGTCACGTCACAGATGTCCTGTCCGTCGATCACAATCCGTCCCGCGGTGGTGTCGAACAGGCGCGGTACCAGGTTGATCAACGTCGTCTTGCCAGCGCCCGAGCGGCCCACGAGGGCCACCGTCTTGCCCCCGGGAACAATGAGAGTCACGTCGTGGATGGCGGTTTTTTCGCCAGCCATATCGTACGTGAAGCCAACCCGGTCGAAAATGATTTCCCCGGTGCTGATAACGAGGGGTCTTGCGTTTGGCCGGTCCACAACGCGGGGCTTTTCATCCATCAGGGCATAGTAGCTTTCCGCCGCCGCAAGCCCTTCCTGGATCTTCGACGGTAGCGATCCCACTGAACGGATCGATTGGGCAGCCAACAACAGGGCGCTGACGAAACCCATGAAGTCGCCGATGGTGAGAACGCCGCTTGAGATCCGCCATGTGGCCAGTGCGATGACGCCTGCAATCGCAACCCCGCCAAACGCTTCGAGCATAGGGTCGATCCGGGCGCGTGCCCGCAGCGCCTTCATGCGCAACCGGAACAGTTGCTCAAAACTCGCGTTGACGCGGTCGCTGGCATAGCCTTCAAGGCCATAGGACTTGATGAGGCGCGCCCCCGACAGCTTTTCCGCCAACAACGCGGTCGAGTCGCCCAGTTCGGACTGCGTCCGCTTGGCAACGCTCCGTAGCCGCTTGGAGACCAGGGCGATTGGCAGGCCAGCCAGCGGATAAACACCAAGGATAATGAGCGACAAGCCCCAATCGATGTAGATCATCGTCGCCACGAGCGTTGCCACCGTGAGTGTGTCGCGAACCGCAGTCGTCATAGTGGACTGAACGGCCTGTTGAATGAAACTGATGTCGTTCGTCAGCCGCGACATGAGCTGCCCGGGCGCCTCGCGCGATAGGCGCGCAAAGTCGGCCGCAACCAGGTGCGAAAACGCCGTGGTCTGCATGTCGGTCGCCATCCGCATGACGAATCTGTTGGTCTCCACGGTCTGCAGATAAAGAAACGTCGCCCGGGCCGCCGTCACAGTGACGATGGTGCCCAAGATCAGCGGCAGGATGTCGGACTTGCCCTCACGCAGATTGTCGAACGACATCCGGATGATGAGCGGATAGGCCCCGGTACAGGCGGCCAGCACCAGGGTCAGGACAAAGCCGTAGGCGATCTCACGCCACCGGGGCGCGATCCAGTCATGGAAAAACCGCGCCAGCAGCTTGGTGCCGCTGCTCGGCTTTCCATCCGTCGATAAGGCGGGCTTGATGGCATCGGGATTGAGCATCAAGACGCAGCGACCGGCTGACCAGGGTCGAGCAAGCGGTGGAGATGCACCACGAAGTACCGCATCTGGGCGTTGTCGACGGTGCGCTGGGCCGCAGCCTTCCAGGCTTTGTGCGCCTCGGCGTAATTGGGATAAAAACCGATCACTTCGATCGACTTCAGGTCTTTGAATTCCTGGCTGTCCAAATTCACCAGTTCGCCACCCAGGACGAGGTGGAGCAGTTGCGGATTGGCTGTGGTCATTGGAAAAATGTCTCCTGCGTCATAGTGAGATGAACACTGATTTAGTTGAGTCCGGCAAACCAGGACAAGCCCATGTCCGTCACCAACCCTAAGAACAGCGCAATCCCGACGTCGCGATTTGAGCGGAAGCGGCGCAGGCAATTGCGGGGATCATGGATATTGAGCGTGACGACCTGCCAGGACAGCTGGAGCGATACCAGCACGACGGCCGTCACAAAAATCAAATGCGCACCCGCCAAAAATCCGGCCCACAGCCACAGCAGCACCGCCGCCAGGTAAAACCCGCCGATCCACGTCGGTGAATTGTCTCCAAAGCGAATGGCAGTGGATTTGAGGCCAATGGATTCGTCGTCCTTTTTGTCCTGATGGGCGTAAATCGTGTCGTAGCCGATGGTCCAGCACACAGCCCCTGCATACAGCAGCAGGGCGGGATACCCAACCGAGCCCTTGACAGCGCTCCAACCCAGCAGCGCGCCCCAATTGAAGGCCAACCCAAGTCCCACCTGGGGCCAGTTGGTATAGCGTTTCAGGAACGGGTAGATGGCCACGAGGACCAGCGAGGCAATTCCGAGCTGGATCGTGAAGAGGTTGAACTGGATGAGCGCGAGAAACGCGATACAGGCCAGCACCATGGAAAACGCCAGCGCCTGATTGGGCGTCACTTGCCCCGATGGGATCGGGCGGCTGGCCGTGCGCGACACCTGTGCGTCGATGTCGCGGTCCACGTAGTCGTTGAACGCGCACCCCGAACCGCGCATCAAGAACGCACCGGCCATAAAGACGAACATGAACCACAAGTCGGGATGGGGGCGACGATCGGCGACGCTAGCCAGACTAACGCCCCACCAGCACGGAAACAGCAGCAGCCATGCGCCGATCGGGCGGTCCAGCCGGGCCAATCGCAGGTACGGCCGCATGAAGGCAGGCGCCAGCCAATCCACCCAGTTGTGGGGCGAAGCATCCGCAACCGGTGCGTTTGGCTTGCCGCTCACCGGGCCATCCACTCCACTGGGAACGGCCACAGCCTCTTGCGGCGAGCCGGCGACAGTGGCACCGGACGGGCTTGATGCGTTCAGATGGGGACTGCCTGGCGTCATAAGATCTCGTGACATGGTGGCGATTGATGCATTGGCGACGCTAGCCGTGCAGCGCTTGCGCGGCAATGTGGCAAGCGTGCTGATGTGGCAGTTGCCGGCCCGCCACCCATTCAGCTACCACCAACCATGGCCATCCATGATGTCTCATCGCAGCGCCTTTTCGTCGAGCCCGCTTTGGTCGAGGGTGCCGAGGTGGTGTGCCAAGGCAATCAGGCCAACTATCTCATCAACGTGCTGCGGTTACGCGAAGGCGATGCGGTTTGCATCTTTAATGGCCGCGATGGTGAATGGCGCGCAGCCCTGAGCGCGGTTCGCAAGCGCGACTGCCGTTTGACCGTGTGCGAGCAGGTGCGGCCGCAAATCAACGGGCCCGACGTCGATTATCTGTTCGCGCCGCTCAAACATGCCCGTCTCGACTATATGGTGCAGAAGGCGACGGAAATGGGGGTCGCCCGGTTGCGGCCGGTGATCACGCGCCGCACGATTGCCGAGCGCGTCAACCTCGATCGGATGGCATCGAACGCGATCGAGGCCGCCGAACAATGTGGAATTCTGCATGTCCCGCAGATCTTAGCCCCGCTCAAACTCGAAGCCGTGCTGGCGGCTTGGGACGCTGGACGCAGGCTTGTGTTTTGCGACGAAAGCGCGTCTGCCGAAAGCCCGCAGGCGGCCCTGGCCGGGCTCGCCAAACAGGCCCCGGTCGCCGTTCTGATCGGTCCTGAGGGCGGGTTCGATCCCACCGAGCGCGAGCTGTTGTTGCGCCAATCCTACACCGTGCCGATCTCTCTGGGGCCGCGGATCATCCGGGCGGATACCGCAGCGGTGGCGGCGCTAGCGATTGTGAATGCTGTTCATGGTGGCGGGTGGTAGCTCCAGCCTATAGAAGGCTTGTACCAAATCCGATTGTGCTTATAAGCACGTACCATTAGTTCTGGATTCTCGAACTATCTACAATTGCACGACATATTCCAACGTTCAGGACCCATGAGATGTCGACACGCGAAGCCTCCGAGCCGAGCCGGGAGATTGCATCCCACGACGAACTGGTCGGGTGGATCGCCTCCGGCGAAAAGCCGAAGGACCGTTGGCGGATCGGCACCGAACATGAAAAATTCGTCTTCAAAACCGAAAGCTTGGAGCCGGTGCCCTATCACGGCGAAAGCGGCATTCGGGCGCTGATGGAAGGGATGATTTCGCGGTTTGGCTGGGAGCCGATCATGGAGGGCGACAATCTGATTGCACTCCGGCGACCCAAATCGGAAACTGAGCCAGGCGAAATCGGCGGCTCGATCAGCTTGGAGCCGGGCGGCCAGTTCGAACTATCGGGCGCGCCGCTCGCTAATCTGCACGAAACAGCCGCCGAGACCGGGCAACACTTGCGTGAAGTGCTGGTCATGGGCGAAGCGCTGGGCATCGGGTTTCTGGGCGTTGGGTTTTCGCCGAAGTGGGCGCTGGCCGACGTGCCGCAGATGCCCAAGCAACGCTACAAGGTCATGACCCGCTATATGCCCCAGGTCGGCAAAGGCGGGCTCGACATGATGTACCGCACCGCGACGATCCAGGTGAACCTGGACTTCGCGTCGGAAGCAGACATGGTCAAAAAGTTGCGCGTGTCGCTCGCACTCCAACCCATCGCCACAGCGCTGTTTGCGTCATCTCCATTCACCCAAGGCAAACCAAACGGCTTCAAGTCGATGCGCAGCGAAGTCTGGCGCGATACCGACCGCAAGCGCACCGGCATGCTGCCGTTCGTGTTTGAAGACGGCATGGGATATCAGCGCTATGTCGACTATGCGCTGGGCGTGCCCATGTATTTCGTCTATCGCGACGGCAAATACATTGATGTGGCCGGCGCGTCGTTCGCAGACTTTCTTGCCGGAAAACTTCCCCAATTACCGGGCGAGAAAGCGACCCTCGACGACTGGTCCGACCACTTGACGACACTGTTTCCAGAAGTGCGGCTGAAGAAGTTTTTGGAAATGCGCGGCGCCGACAGCGGTGGCGGCAAACGAATCACCGCCCTTTCGGCGTTCTGGACTGGCCTTTTGTACGATCAAGGCGCGCTGGATGCCGCCTATGACCTGATCAAAGGCTGGACGGCGGACGAACGCGAGACGCTTCGCAACAACGTGCCCGCAACCGCGCTGGCAACGCCGTTCCGGACGGGCACCGTTCGCGACATCGCACGCCGCGCAGTGGTTATCTCGGCGGCAGGCTTGCGGGCGCGCCGGGTCCTCAATGCCAAAAGCCAGGACGAGAGCATCTATCTAGCTCCCTTGGAGAAGATGGCAGCGACAGGCCAGACCCTCGCAGACGACCTGCTGGACCTGTATCACGGACGCTGGAAAAACAGCGTCGATCCGATTTTTGAGGAATATGCATTCTGACGTGCTTTATGAGATGAGGACGAGAGGGACCTGGACCAACCCGGTCGTGGCACGAGCGCGCCTTGCAACTTGTGTCGCCGTCGCCGCGTTAAGCAGTTCAGGCCACATTCACACACCGCTGCTTATGTGATTGCGACCATCAAATTCTAGATGCAGGATTGCGAAATGCGTCAGGGCCGGTCACACACAGACATCACAGCGCGCGGGATCTGGCGCGCCGTAATGATTCTCGCCTGTGTGCTCGGACTAAATAGTACGTCACAGGCTGCCGAAAACGAGCAGTGCGCGCCCGCTTGCCGCGCCAAGCACAATCAATGTCGCATTCAAATGAAGGGCGCGCCCGTCTGCGATACGCAACTCGAAGCGTGCATCCGTGCCTGCGTCGCCACGCAGAAGTCGACCGTTGCGCCGAAATCTTGAAGAGCTCGGCTGGGTAATTCACAAGCACAAGCCATGTACCTGCGCGGTTGGCCCAGCTTAAAGGCCCCGTCAGCCGACGACGAAAACCGCCAAGTGGCGTGGCCCATGCGCCCCCATCACGGTCTTCCCGCCGATGTCCGAAGTCCGCGACGGCCCCGAGACGAAGTTGAGCGTCCGCGGCATGACGCCGATCCCGAACTTAGCACGCACGATATTGAACGCGTCTTCGTAAGGGCCCACGAGCGTGGCGGCATCGAGCAGCACCATATGCGTCTCAGGCAGATAATTGAGCGTGACCGGATTGTCGGGACCCGATGCCAGCACCAGCGTCCCGGTCTCGGCGGCGGCAGCGACCGCAAATGACAACGAAACCTCATCCTCGGGCTGGGCGCGTCCAGACAGGCGGTCGAGCCCCGGCGCGGTCTGCCACGGCAACTGAGCCAAACGCGGATCGGCACCCATCCTGATGCGGGCTGGCCGGTTATGGTCGCGAAGGTAGGCAGCAATAGCAGCCGGGACACCATCGAGAGTTGGCACATCGACGACGGTCGCCATCCCGCGCCGCAGGTAGGATGTAAAATGAGCCCGCAGAGCGTCAGGGCTCTGGAGAGCCCGGGCTGGCGTCAGGTGCCGGGCACGAGCCCCGATGCGCTGCGTGGTCAGGGCTTGGCGGCCATCGCCGGACTTAGCCCCCAGCGACGCACGGATTTTGCCAAAGATCGCGTCGCGCGCGGCAGTCGTCGAGGGGGCATCAGACATCGGGGGCAATCCCTTGATTACGCTCGGTCCACAACTGTTGGAATGTCCGTCCTTGCGGTGCGGGAAGGTCGCGATGACGCGTCCATCCGCGCGCGAGCGGGAGTGACCGTAACGACCCACTGCCGCCTGCAATGGCCGATAAACCTATCGCTGCAAAGCGCGTCAGCAGATGGTAGGCGCGCGGACGACGCGCGAGAAATCCAAAAGCCGCAAGCGACACTTTCGCCATCATCCCGGTGTGGCCGTCGACGAACTCGCGCTGACGCCATTTGCGCATCAACCCCGGTAGCGGGATTTTCACCGGACAGACCGCCTCGCACGCCCCGCAAAACGTCGAGGCGTTGGGTAGCTTACCAGCCTCTTTGATTCCCAGATTCGCCGGAGTCAGAACCGCCCCGATCGGACCTGGATAAACCCAGCCATAAGCATGGCCACCCACCGCGTTATAAACCGGGCAATGGTTCATGCAGGCGGCGCATCGGATGCAGCGCAAAACCTCGCGGAATTCTGAGCCGAGCAATTCCGACCGGCCATTGTCGAGGATGACGACGTGATAGGCCTCTGGCCCGTCCGGATCGGCGTCCCGCCGCGGCCCGGTTGAAAACGTCACATAGTTGGTCAGGTCCTGCCCCGTGGCCGACCGGGCAAGCAACCGCAAAATGGTGGCAACGTCTTCGAGCGTTGCCATGCACTTCTCGATGGAGGTGATGACAATATGGACGCGGGCAAGCGACTGCGTAAGGTCGCCGTTGCCCTCATTGGTCACAATCACCGACGATCCGGTTTCAGCGATCAGGAAATTCGCGCCCGTGATGCCGACGTCGGCCTTGATGTAATTCTCGCGCATCACGCCGCGCGCTTCCGCCACCATCGCCGCCGGGTCCGGCAGCAACCGATCCACCGGCAGATGCGTGTGCTTGGCGCGGAATTCAGCCTCGACTTGCGCTTCCGTCAGATGCAGCGCTGGCACCACGATGTGACTGGGGATCTCATGGCGGATCTGCACGAGGTATTCACCAAGGTCGGTTTCCACAACCCGCAGGCCAGCCCGTTCTAGATGATCGTTGAGGCCGATTTCCTCCGACACCATGGATTTACCCTTGGTGATCAGTTGGGCATTTGCGTCCTGGCAGATTTTGAGAATGATATCGCAGGCATCACCCGCAGTCTGCGCCCAATGAACCTGCGCCCCGTTTTCGATTGCTTTTTTCTCATACTGGGCGAGATACAAGTCGAGATTGGCCAGCATGTGATTTTTAACATCGCGACCGACGTTGCGGAGCTCCTCGAACTCCGGCAACCCTGCCTTGGCGGCGGTTCGCTGAGCAACGAGGCCACCCGGCAACCCGCCGAGCGCGCGCTGAAGCTGGGCGTCGCTCAAGGCCACGCGGACATTGTCGTTGAAATCAGCAGTTGTTGGTTTCATGTCTATCTTTGTGGCACGCCGAGCGCGACGGGTCTAGCGCGGCTGGATGTGTTTTTGGAAGGTTCAATGGCGGAACTTAGCGAGCCCGGTACGCAAGCAGCCGATTGGGCGACCACCGTGGCGCGACCGCAAAACGCATAGCAGGCCTCGGAAATCGCCCCACCGATGCGGACGTTTGATCGAATTTGCTTTGTTCAGGTGCGGATGAGGTGGATTTGCGCTAGGCTCGCCCCCAAATCCCGTGCGGCGGCACAAGAGCAAGGTTCAAGGACATGACTCAGAAAAGTCAGGCCAGATTGGCCAGCCAGTCGAGCAATATTCAGGTCTACGACCCGATCTGGTCGCAAATCCGCAGCGAGGCAGAGCGGGCTATCGACGACGAGCCAGCACTCGGCGGTTTTATTTTTGCAACCGTGTTGAGCCATGACCGGCTCGAAGATTCGGTTGCCCACCGATTGGCCCAGAGACTCAACCACGCCGACGTCGATGCCGGACTGATCGCGCGCACGTTCCAAGACGTTCTCAACACGAATCCAGAAATCGGCGTCGCCTTTCGCGCAGATCTGGCAGCCGTCCGCGACCGCGACCCCGCGTGCACGCGCCACCTGGAGCCGCTGTTATATTTCAAGGGGTTCCACGCGCTTGTCACCCACCGGTTCGCCCACGAGCTTTGGTTGGCCGGGCGCAAGGATTTCGCTCTCTATCTGCAGAGCCAGTCATCGCGGATCTTCAGCGTCGACATCCATCCCGGCGCGCGCTTCGGCAAAGGCATCATGCTCGACCATGCGACCGGTTTCGTTTGCGGCGAAACAGCGGTTGTCGGCGACAATTGCTCGATCCTCCACGCCGTAACACTGGGCGGCAGCGGCAAAGAATCAGGCGACCGGCATCCCAAGATTGGCGACAACGTTCTCATTGGCGCCGGTGCAAAGATCCTCGGCAACATCACGGTTGGCAATTGCTCGCGTGTGGCCGCTGGCAGCGTGGTCCTCAAGGAGGTGCCAGCCAATAAGACGGTAGCTGGAGTCCCGGCCGTCATCATCGGCCCCGCCGGCTGTCCCGAGCCAGCGCGTGCCATGGATCAAGGACTGAGCCCGGGCGACTGCGGCTGTGGCAGTCAAGTCGATTGCGGATGAGACGCAGTCAGGGCTTGTAATTTGACACGGGCTGCGCGATGTCGCGGTCAGCATGGTTCGGTGACGAGCCGCTTCATCACTGGCCGTTAAGGAAGAACTGACCGTGAAAAAAGACGAGATGGCAAAGGTCGAGGCGTTTCTGCGTAAGCGGTTCTCCAATCCAGCGATCGAAGTGCGTGCGCGCCCCAAAAAGACCGATAGCGCCGAAGTCTACATCGGAAAGCGCGACGAGGACTTTCTCGCCGTGCTTTACCGTGAAGATGAAGACGGTGAAGTGTCTTATCAATTCCAGATGGCGATCCTCGACATTGACCTCGAAGATGTTTGAAAAGGATCGCCGCCATGGCGCTCTATGAACTCGACGGCGTTGCGGTCAAAACACCAGGACCAGGACGGTTCTGGGTCGCCGATACGGCCGTGGTCGTTGGAAATGTCGAAATCGGTGATAACGCCAGCATCTGGTTCAACGCGGTCGTGCGCGGCGACAACGACGCGATCGTAATCGGGGCCGGGTCGAATGTTCAGGACGGATGTGTCCTGCATGTTGACCCTGGCTTTCCCATGAATATTGGCGCGAACTGCACGGTCGGCCACAAAGTCTTGCTGCATGGCTGCGCGATCGGGTCCGGATCGCTGATCGGCATGGGCTCCCTGATCATGAACGGCGTGACCATCGGTGAACAGTGTTTGATCGGGGCCAATACCCTGATCCCCGAAGGTAAAGTCATACCGCCCCGCACGATGGTTTTTGGCGCGCCCGGCAAGATCATCCGAGAGTTGACCCAAGACGAGATCGTCAGAATCGCGGCGACGGCTGGGAATTATCAGCGCAATTGGCGAAAATTCGCGTCCGGCTTGCGATTGCAGCCGTTGGGCTCATCCTGAAGTCTCTGATCGGGCAACTGTTCTTTTGATCTCGATCAAGGTCGGTTTTAGTCTGAATATATAGTCGAAACTCTATTTTTATGACAGGTCGTAGTTTCTACATAGCCTTACGATTGCATGAGGTATACGGTATACCGAAATTGGTTCGGTGCGGTTCGGGATGTCTTTATGAAGGCCGGTTTGGCATTCAAGGTCCCAAAGCCGTTCTCTAACGCGTCCCGCACACGACACGACAGGATTTAATCCGCAAAACTTGTGAGATATCCCCATGGCCGCGTTCAGCAACAGCGAAACGCAATCGAAACCTGCGGCAGCTGCCGACACGCAGTTGCACCTCAACGCCATTGATTCGGGGCTGAGCCTCAAGGCGCGAGCCTACGACGCGTTGAAAACGGCCATTCTCCGCATGGACATCTACGCGCCCGAGGCACAGCTGCGGCTCGACGAGCGCGACCTTTCGGCAAAATTCGGCGTCAGCCGCACCCCGCTGCGCGAAGCACTGGCGCAGCTCGATCAGGAAGGGCTGGTGCGCATACAGCCGCGACGCGGCATTTTCATTGTGCGCAAAACCAAAACCGAAATACTTGAGATGATCAAGGTTTGGGCAGCCCTTGAGAGTATGGCCGCCCGGCTGGCCACACTGCATGCAACGGACGCGGAATTAGCAACACTGAACAGCCTTGTTGACCAGTTTTCACAAGATGCCGTCGCCTCGCAGATGGGCGAATACTCTGACGCAAACATCGCCTTCCACTCGGCGATCATCAAGCTTGGCAAGTGCGACCTCATCGCCGACATGACCGACCGGTTGTTCTTCCACGTCCGCGCAATCCGGCGGCGGACCATTGTCGAAGCTGACCGTGCACAGCGGTCCGTCGCTGATCACAAAGAAATTGTGGCAGCGCTAAGAGCGCGCGATACCGAATTGGCGGAGCGGCTCGTACGGGAACACACCCTCAAGCTCTGCACGCACGTGTCAAAACATGTGGACCTGGACTGACGAACATCGGCTGATCAGCAAGCGACCGGACCGGTAGATCAGCGCGCAGTCGACATCCGCGCGCGTCCGGACTGCTGGATCGAAATCCGGGGGCCATGAGGGCCGGACCCTTACTTGGGTGCACACGGCGCCGTTCCACCCGAGGTCCCCTTTTCGTCGTCCCATATTGTCGCTATGACCGATTGTGCACCGTGAGACGGTTTGTCTGCTGCTGAGCTATGAGTTATCGTGGAATACAAAGTGCCAAATCAAAGTGCCATAACAAAGCGCGAAGAAACAGCGTCGACAATAATAAAACCTGAGGAAACGACTGATGACGAAGGCCCTGGCTGGTATCCGGATACTTGACTTCACCCACGTACAGTCGGGTCCAACGTGCACACAATTGCTGGCGTGGTTTGGCGCCGACGTGATCAAAATCGAGCGCCCGGGCGAGGGCGACATCACGCGCAGACAACTGCGCGACCTGCCCGATGCAGACAGCCTCTATTTCACGATGCTGAACCACAACAAGCGCTCCATGACGCTCGACACCAAGAACAAGACCGGCAAGGAAGTTCTCGAGCGCCTGATCAAGTCATGCGATGTTCTGGTCGAAAATTTCGCCCCCGGCGTGCTCGATCGCATGGGGTTCTCGTGGGAAAAGATTCACGCCCTGAACCCGCGCATGATCGTCGCCTCGATCAAGGGCTTCGGCCCCGGGCCATACGAAGATTGCAAAGTCTATGAAAACGTTGCGCAGTGCACGGGCGGATCGGCCTCAACGACCGGCTTCCGCGATGGTCTGCCACTCGTCACCGGCGCTCAAATCGGCGACAGCGGCACCGGGCTGCATCTCGCGGTCGGCATTCTGGCAGCACTCAATCAGCGCCATGCCACCGGGCTCGGCCAGCGTGTCGACGCCGCCATGCAGGACGGCGTGCTCAATTTGTGCCGCGTGAAGCTGCGTGACCAACAACGCCTCAGCCATGGCCCTCTGAAGGAATACAGCCAGTTCGGCGAGGGCATCCCGTTCGGCGACAGCGTCCCGCGCGCGGGCAACGATTCAGGTGGCGGACAACCCGGCCGCATCCTCAAGTGCAAGGGCTGGGAAACCGATCCCAACGCCTACATCTATTTCATCACCCAGGCGCAGGTCTGGGAAAAAATCTGCGACATCATTGGCGAACCGGCTTGGAAAACCCACCCGGACTTTGCCAAGCCCGCCGCCCGTTTGCCGCGCCTCAACGACGTTTTCGCCCGCTGCGAACAGTGGACCATGACCAAGACCAAGTTCGAGGTGATGGACATTCTCAACAAAGACGACGTGCCCTGCGGGCCGATCCTGTCGATGAAGGAACTGGCCGAAGATCCATCCCTGCGCGCAACCGGGACAATCGTCGAAGTCGATCATCCCATGCGCGGAAAATATCTCTCCGTCGGCAACCCGATCAAACTGTCGGCCTCGCCGACCGTCGTCACGCGCTCGCCACTGCTGGGTGAACACACCGACGAGATCCTCAGCCAAGTGCTGGGCTATACCGGCGACGAGGTGGCATCGATCAAGGCCTCCGGCTGCACAGCACCCGCAAAAAAGCCCGTCGCGGCTGAATAAAAAAACGGCTTGCCCACGGACAGTTTGAACCCCACACGACGGCAAACGGTCCGTCAAAAGGAACGCAATGCGTATCGTTGTTCACGGTCAAGAAGCTTTTGGAAAGGCCGTTTTGGAAAAGCTGTTGGAGCGCGGCGAGAACGTGGTCGCCGTGTTCTCAGCACCCGACAAAGAGGGCAAGGCCCGCGATCCGTTGGCCGCATTCGCTGAGGAAAAGGGCCTGCCGCTCCATCAGCCCAAGTCTTGGAAGACGCCGGAATCGCTCGAACTCATCAAATCCTACCAGCCCGACCTGTGCGTCATGGCCTACGTGCTGCTGTTTGTCCCCCAGCCCGTGATCAACGCGCCCACCTACGGCTCGATCCAGTATCACCCCTCGTTGCTTCCCATGCATCGCGGGCCGTCCTCGATCAACTGGCCGATTGCGATCGGCGCCAAGAAAACCGGATTGACTATCTTCTACCCCAACGATGGTTTGGACGAGGGCGATATCCTTTTGCAAAAGGAATGCGAAATCGGCCCCGACGAGACACTCGGCGACGTCTATTTCAAGAAGCTGTTCCCGCTAGGCGTCGACGCCATGATGGAATCCATCGATCTGGTTCGCGCGGACCAGGCACCACGGATCGTACAAGACCTCTCCAAAGGCTCTTACGAGAGCTGGTTTAAGAAGGACTTGGCGCAAATCGATTGGTCATCCTCGGCTGATCGCGTCTACAACCTGATCCGCGCGGCAAACCCAGCGCCCGGCGCGTGGTCGGTGATCAACGGCCAAAAGGTCGATGTGTTCGACAGCGCCAAAGCCACAGGTCAGGGCACGGCAGGTCAAATCCTATCGGTATCGGGCGATGGCATCACGGTTGCCGCCAACGACGGGGCAATTCTCATCAAACGCGTGCGCGGTGCCGACGGCAAGAAAATGGCCGCCAGTGATTTCGCAGCGGCCACCGGCATCAAACCCGGCGACACGTTCGATGCGCTCGTCGCGCCCGTGCCAAAAGCTTGACGCTCTAATCCCGGTTTTGGGTCGAAAAAACCGAACTGAGTGCGGCATTGGTTAAACCGTGCCGCATAAAAAACTCGTCTCAGCGGGGGGGCTGCTCCATTCGCAGCAGAGTAACCCAACTTACCGCGCGCTTGATCCCGGATTGATCACAAACCCGGATGCCAGTCCGGGGGTCGGCAAACCCGTCGGCACGCTTTCGGTCGTCCGGCTGCCAGCTTCGCGCATGCCGTTCGCCACGGCAGCGCCGGTTTCAGGTAACAGCGTCGACTGAGCCGATTGTTGCTTGGTTGCACCCAAAGATTGGACGTTCAGCGGCATCACCTTATCGCCGTTCTGGCAAGTCCGGACTGCAAGCGGATAGAGCGGATCGAGACCAGCCTTACGGCTATCCTCCGCCTTGCGCCCATAACGCGTGCGCCATTCGGCCACCATGCCCGTGGCTTGCGTGCGAATACCCTCGCCCGCGCCGCAGAAAATGTTCTGGTAAACGTCCTCGATCCAAATCCGTTCGCGCGGCGGGGCATGCTCGACGGCGACCGAAATCAACGCAAATGCGCGAACCTTATCCTGATCCATGAACTTGCCGCGCCAGTAGAGGTCGGCGAGGAACGCCTGCGCGCCGGCATGGCCGCGTTGAGTCAAGACGGCCAGCCAATGTTTGGCGCTGGCGATGTCTTCGGGAATGCCCTCGCCCTTGAGCTTCAGCTTGACGAGCTCGAACTGCGCATCCTCGTCCCCAAAAAACAACGCGGCGTGGTGGAGGTAGTCGGCGGCGCGATCAACGTCGGCCTTGAGCCCGATTTCAGGAATGCCGACCCGAAGATAGCCAGCAAGGGCCGTCAGCGCTTTGGCGATGTAGCGGGAGTGCTTGTCGTCGTCGGGATCGGCGTCGGAATTCTCGTCCGCGATCGACTGATACAGCATGTAGGCTTTGGCGTGATCGGTCTCGGGACCGGCATTATCTGAATACAGCTCAGCCAGCGTATAGCGAGCCATGAACTCGTTGCCAGCCGCCGCGATTTCCAAGGCTGGCAAAGCGGCAGCGTAATCGCCCCGACGATAAGCCGACAGCCCGGTCTGGAGGGCTGCCGACGAGGATTTGAACTTGGACTTTTCAGCAGCCAGCGCGAACTCCGGCGTTGCTCCTGGCAAACTCGTTGCCAGGACGCCAGCGATCATCAAGCCGAGAATTGCCCTAGATATCGGCATAGCAAACAACTTCAGCCTTTCCGCCAGCATGCGTCACAGCGCCGTTACGGGCCGGACCCACCTGGTCTGCAAACTTTGCAAGTGCACCACTGGGATACATATTTTTACGCGGCGTCCACGATGCACGGCGTGCCGCTAGATCTTGTGGCGAGACGTCGAGATCGATGGTGCCGTTCACGGCATCGAGGTGGATCATGTCGCCATCGCGAACGAGGGCAATCGGTCCGCCCAAAGCCGCTTCCGGGCCGACATGGCCGACGCAGAAGCCGCGCGTAGCACCCGAGAAGCGACCGTCGGTGATCAACGCGACCTTATCGCCCGAGCCCTGTCCGTAGAGTGCCGCCGTCGTCGACAGCATCTCGCGCATCCCGGGGCCGCCGCGCGGGCCTTCATAGCGAATGACGAAAACGTCGCCATCTTTATACTTGCGGGCCTGGACGGCCGCGAACGCGTCTTCTTCGCAGTCAAAGCAGAGCGCGGGTCCCGAGAACTTCAAGTTGGCCATCCCCGCGACCTTTACGATCGCACCGTCGGGCGCAAGCGAGCCTTTGAGGCCGACAACGCCGCCGGTTTCGGTAATCGGGGTCTTGGTCGGGTAGACGACTTTCTGGTCGGTATTGAACACGACCGTGCTGAGGTTTTCGGCAATCGTCTTGCCCGTCACCGTCATGCAGTCGCCGTGCAGATAGCCACCGTCGAGCAGGGCTTTCATGATCTGGGGAACGCCGCCGATGTCGAACACGTCCTTGGCGACATATTTGCCGCCCGGCTTCAAGTCGGCAATGTAGGGCGTACGTTTGAAGATCTCAGCGACCGCGAACAGGTCGAATTCGAGGCCTGCTTCATGCGCCATGGCAGGAAGGTGCAGCGCTGCATTGGTCGATCCGCCCGTGGCCGCAACGATGGTGGCAGCGTTTTCCAGTGCCTTCATGGTGACAATGTCGCGCGGACGCAGGTTCAGCGCGAGCAGGTTCATGACCGCTTCGCCGCTGGCTGTGCCATACGCATCGCGGCTTTCATAGATGGCAGGAGCCCCCGAAGATCCCGGCAAAGCAAGGCCGATCGCCTCGGCAACACAGGCCATCGTGTTGGCCGTGAATTGACCCCCGCACGCGCCAGCGCCAGGGCAGGCAACCCGCTCCAGAGCGCAAAGCTCTTTTTCGGACATCTTACCAGCGGCGTAATTGCCAACGCCTTCAAACACATCCTGAACGGTCACGTCTTTTCCGTTGTACTGGCCCGGCATGATCGAGCCGCCGTACATGAACACAGACGGGACGTTGAGGCGCAGCATGGCCATCATGACGCCCGGCAAAGACTTGTCGCACCCAGCAAGACCAACCATCCCGTCGTAGCAGTGACCACGCATCGTGAGTTCGATGCTGTCGGCAATCACTTCGCGCGAGACGAGCGACGATTTCATCCCCTGATGGCCCATCGCGATGCCGTCGGTCACGGTGATGGTGCAGAATTCGCGCGGGGTGCCGCCAGCGGTGTCGACACCAGCCTTCACCGATTGCGCCTGACGCATCAGCGCGATGTTGCACGGCGCTGCTTCATTCCATGCCGAGACGACGCCGATAAACGGGCGGTCGATCTGCTCTTGGGTGAGGCCCATGGCATAGTAATACGAGCGATGTGGCGCGCGCGACGGGCCCTGCGTCACGTGACGGCTGGGCAGCTTCGATTTATCAAACGTCTTCGCGGTCATCGGTCTTGTTCCTTTCAGCGGGTCTTATGGATCGTGAGGCAGGCCATGACGGCCCAAAGCGACGAGACCATAGGAACGCTGATAGCCGCTCTCAACTGATAAGCGTGCGGCTTCTCCGCTTTCGGCCTTGAAAAGTGGCCGGGGGCATCAATTCCCGCGCGAAAACGCGTGGGAATCTCAGCCCGATTAAAGTCGTCTTCGTTTGTGGCTCAAAAGAGGCATGTACCTTGATGCATCGTGGCGTGTGCGCCACAGTCACGGAGGATTGAACGGTTGACAGCCAAACCGGCGAGAGTCGGGGCAGAACGGCGGAAGGGCAAGACCATCACCTTGGTTAAGTTCGATGAGCTATCAGCTAACCAATCAGTTCGGCGGCCCTAAGGCCGAGTTGGGTTTGTGACAGGGCATTGACAAGGCGTGACAAGGGCAGCGCGACGACGCTCGCCTCATTTCACGTCGTTTGAGTCGGCGCGTTTTGACAGCGTTGGGGCAAACATCGCCACATCGCTCGTAAAATCGCACCAGCATTCTGATATACGTCGATGTGGATCAACAGGCGCGAGCGAACGTGGCATGCATTCCCCTCGACCAACCGACGTCGCAACAGGCCACTTCGACGGGCGCTATAGTGACGGTCGCACAGCCATTTCCCATCATGTGAAGGTGGCAATTGCAGGCGAGTTCCTCTTAATTTCGGGCAGCGGACTTCAGTTGCGCTGGCCATTGCGCGGCCTTGAGCCAGCCGAACACCTGTCCCGCACCTCCAAGGACGTGATGCTGCACGAACCCGGGCGCAAAGGCGGCACGCTTTTTGTGGCAAATCCGCAGTTCGTGAACCTGTTGGCCAAACGAGCCCCCTCCGTCACCGCGTGGTCGCGCCGTTGGATGGGATGGGGCACCTTTTTCTGGCTGGCCGGTGTAATCGCTGCCATCACCGCGATGGTTTACATCACCGACTTTTCTCCCGCCCGCAGCGTCGCCAACCTGATGCCACGCGATACGCGCGCCATGCTCGGCAAAGAAGTCGTACGGTCTATGACCTCAGGCCGTCGCGTCTGCACCCAACCGGCAGGACGGGCAGCCCTCGAAACCCTTGCCAAACGTCTATCGGACGCGACCGGGCGGCCATCGTCAGCGTTCACGGTTTCGGTGGTCGATTCCGAAGTCATGAACGCGTTTGCAGCGCCCGGCGAACAGATCGTCATCATGCGCAAGTTGCTCGAGACCGCCGGCAGCGCCGACGAGGTCGCGGGGGTTCTGGCCCATGAAATGGGGCACGGCCTTGAGCTGCATCCAGAATCGGGCATCGTCCGCTCAGTGGGTCTGATGGCGATCACGGAGTTCATGCTCGGTGGCAGCGGCGGACTTGCCAACATGGGGCTGTATCTGACGCAGCTGGGCTATACGCGCCATGCCGAGCGCCAAGCCGACGCCCACGCCATCGCCATTCTCAAACGGTCTGGAATTGCCACGCAAGGCATGATGGATTTCTTCCGGCGGGTCGCAAAGATGTCGGGCGAGGACGGCGGCGGTCGCAAGTCCATGGGACCTGCGATGGATATTCTGCGCACCCATCCGCGCGTCGCCGAACGGATGGCAGCCTTTGAAGCGCAACCGAAATATCCAGCCACACCCGCTTTGACAGCGCAGGAGTGGCAATCGCTGCGCGCGATCTGCGCGTCGACGACGGAGCCGTCTGATGTGCCGCAACGTCCCGCGCTGCCCAAAGGAAGAAAGCCGGACGCTGGACGCGATATCTGATCGGGCCTTTCGGAGGTCGCCGGTGCTTTTAATCGGCCCAGGAACAACGGTCTTTCGTCGCAGGCGATGGTAAGGTCAGAGCAGCGCCCCAATTACAGGCTTCTATGACAGCGCTGTGACTTGGGGGGACGAAAGCCGCAATGAAGCTTGTTCGACGATTGGTGATCGCTGCAACCGTCTTTTCTTTGCTGGCCGCTGGCTACATTGCGTCGCCGTTTGTGACGGCATGGACCATTCGCGAAGCGATCAAAGCAGGCGACAGCGCCTATTTAGAGCACAAGATCGAATGGCCCACCGTTCGCGCGTCTCTGAAGCAATCGCTGGGGAAATTCGCCTTCAGCGCTTCCGGCGATATGACCGAACTTCCAGCCAGCCCCACGCTCTGGCAGAAAATCAAAACCTATGTCGGCCAAGGTGCGCTCGACCGTTTCGTCGAGACAACTGTGACGCCCACGGGCATGTCGGGCCTGCTGAGCCTGCGCAAAGGCTATCAGGCAGCACTCACCGGCGATGACGTCAAACCGCCGTTGCTGACGCGCATGCGGTCGGTATGGTCGCGGGTCACACGGGCGGAGTTTCATAGCTTTGATCGCTTTGAAATGGATATGATCGACAAGCACGCGCCCGAGCGCACCATTGCGTGCGTGCTGGAGCGGCGCGGCGTGGAATGGAAGATGACCGAACTGCGGGTCAAAACAACGGACCCGGCCAAACTTGCCAAGATGGAAAATCAGACGGCAGCGCTGGCGCGCTAAATTTGGTCGGCCCCGTCGTCGCCGGTCGGTACCCGGCCAAACCCGCCGCCGGTCGGCGTCTCGATGATGATCGCATCGCCCGGTTCGACGCTGAATTCAGCACTTGCGCCGAGGTCTTCCAGCGTGCCATCGGCGCGGCGCAGGGTGTTGCGGCCAGTCTGCCCCGGCGCGCCGCCCGCAACGCCGAACGGCGCAACGCGGCGTCCACCCGACAGAATCGCGCCACGCATGGGCGCGAGGAACCCGATTTCGCGCACCGTACCGTCGCCGCTGGTCCATCGCCCCGTGCCGCCCGATCCGCGCCGGATCGCAAACCGCTCCAGCGTCACGCGATAACGCAATTCCAGGATTTCCGGGTCGGTCATCCGCGTGTTGGTCATGTGGACGTGGACGCCGGCCGCCCCATCAAAGCCAGGACCCGCAGGCGCACCTGAGCAGATCGTCTCGTAATACTGCACCCCCGCGTCGCCAAACGTCAGATTGTTCATCGTGCCTTGTGCCGATCCCAGTGCGCCGAGTGCGCCGAACAGCGCGTTGGTGACGATCTGACTGGTCTCGGTATTGCCAGCGACCACAGCCGCCGGATAACGCGGGCTCAACATCGAGCCGGGCGGAACAATGATCTCGATGGGGCGCAGACACCCAGCGTTCATGGGGATGGCTTCATCGACGAGCACGCGAAAAGCATACAGGACAGCGGCGCGCGTGACAGGCTCGGGAGCATTGAAGTTGTTGACCTGTTGAGCCGAGGTCCCCGTGAAGTCGACGCGGGCCCGTCGCGCTACCTTGTCGACGGTGATGGCAACGGCAATCGTCGCGCCTTGGTCGGTCGCAACGGCGATACTACCATCATCGAGCCGCGCAATGAGACGGCGGACGGCCGCCTCGGCGGCATCCAGCACATGGCCCATGTAAGCGCGCACGGTCGCGAGCCCCTGCGCCTCGATCATCGACAACAGTTCGGCCTGACCGCGCGCGTTGGCCGCGACCTGCGCCTTCAGGTCGGCAATGTTCTTGTCCGGCGATCGGGCGGGGTACTTGGCCCCCAGCAACAAGGCACGGGTTTCCGCCTCCAGAAAGCGCCCCTGATCGACCAGCAGCACGTTGTCGATATAGACCCCCTCCTCATCAATATGCGTCGCGCGCGGCGTCATGGACCCCGGCGTCAATCCGCCGATATCTTCGTGATGGCCACGGCTGGCGACGTAGAACAGGATCTCAGGAACGCTGGAGCCGGGGTTGAAAACCGGCGTGATCACCGTGATGTCGGGCAGATGCGTCCCGCCATTGTAGGGTGCATTCAGCATCACCACGTCGCCCGGCCGCAAGCTGGCAGCCCGCTCGCGCACGACGGTTTCAACCGAACGATCCATGCTGGCCAGATGCACCGGCAGATGCGGCGCATTGGCAATGAGCTGCCCCGCCGCATCGAAGACGGCACACGAGAAATCGAGCCGTTCCTTGATGTTGACGGATTGCGCCGTGTTGGCGAGCGCTTCACCCATCTGCTGCGCAATCGACATGAACAGATTGTTGAACACTTCCAGCAACGCTGGATCGGCGTGCAAAACGCCGTCGCCAGGGCCAGAGGCTGGTTGTGAGTGACAGCGCGGGGCGATGCGTTTGATGACCAGGTGATCGTGTGTCGTGACGGCCAGCAGCCAACCCGGTTCGACAACGACGGTCTGATGATCTTCAATCAGCAGTGCAGGTCCAGTCAGACAGTGGCCGGGTCTCACATGAGCGCGATGATAGATTGAGGCGTCGTGCCATTGGCGATGGGAAAAAAAGCGCGTTGTGCCGTCGGGCCGGATGCTGTCGGCGTCCTCCAACGGGAAAGTTCGTTCGCCAACGGTGTCCCCGCCCCCGGTCGCCTCCACGCTGACAGCCGCGATTATCACCGCTTTCTCGGGTGAGATGAAACCAAATCGCTGCCGATGAAGGGTCTCGAAGTCCGCACGCATCTGCGTGGGGTCGGACGGAGCGATGGCGAGTGCGGTGTCGCTGCCCGCATAACGCAACTGCACATCACGCGCTGTCGAAATGTCGTCCGCAGCAATACCCTGCGCGATAAGCTCAGCCGAAAGCGCATCGCCAAGCGCTGCGGCGCGCAGCAAGACAGCTGCCAGCGTCGGAGCATCCAGCGGGGCTTCAACCGATTGCACCCGCTGGGCCTTGGCTTTCGCAAGGCCCATTCCGTAAGCAGACAGCAGACCCGACAACGGGTGAATGAAGATCGTGTCCATCCCGAGCGTATCGGCGATGGCACAGGCATGTTGCCCACCCGCCGACCCAAAGCACGTCAAGGTGTAGCGCGTCACGTCATAGCCCCGCGCGACCGAGATCGTGCGGATGGCGCTGGCCATATTTTGAACCGCGATGTCAAGAAACCCACCGGCCACCTGCTCGGCGCGGCGACCATCGCCGATCTGACGGGCAAGCTCTGCAAAGGAGTCCGCGACGCTCGCCGTGTCGAGCGGCTGGTCGGCATTTGGACCAAAGATTGCAGGAAAATTTTCCGGCGCGAGGCGGCCCAGCATGACATTGGCATCGGTGACGGTCAGCGGGCCGCCACGGCGATAGGACATCGGGCCTGGATTGGCCCCCGCACTCTCGGGGCCGACGCGAAACCGAGTGCCGTCATAAAATAAAATCGACCCACCACCGGCGGCGACAGTGTGAATTGCCAGCATCGGCACGGCAAGGCGCACGCCCGCCACCGTCGTCTCAAAAGCCTGTTCGGGTTTGCCCGCATAATGGGAGACGTCGGTGGAGGTGCCTCCCATATCGAATCCGATCACGCGATCGAATCCCGCGATCCGGGCCGTTTCAATCATGGCGACGATCCCGCCGGCAGGACCCGACAAAATCGCATCGCGACCGCGGAACGTGTTGGCCGCACGCAATCCACCAGAAGACGACATGAACTGCAGGCGTGGGCCGTGGGTGTCGGTGGTACCCGACGGCGAGAGGGCCAAGGCATCCCGGACCTGGTCGACATAACGGGCAAGCACCGGCGACAGATAGGCGTCCGCGACCGTCGTGTCGCCGCGTGGCACGATGCGGATCAAGCCCGAGACCTCGTGGCTGACCGAGACCTGCGTGAAGCCGATGCTGCGGGCAACGTCGGCGGCCTGCCGCTCATGATCGGGAAAGGCATAGCCGTGCAGTAACACAATCGCGGCCGACCGGATGCCAGCCCCATAAGCGGCGCGCAACGCATCCTCCAGCGCCGCAACGTCGAGCGCTTGGGCGATGGTGCCATCGGCACGAACCCGCTCGCGCGCTTCGATGACGCGCGCGTACAACATCTGCGGCTTGACGACGTTGCGGGCAAAAATATCGGGGCGGGCTTGGGTGCCGATTTCGAGTTGATCCGCCAGCCCCCTGGTGATCACCAGAACGGTTGGATCGCCTTTGCGTTCGAGCAGCGCGTTGGTGGCGACCGTGGTCCCCATCTTGACCGCTGAGATGCGGTGGTGGGGCAAGGGCGCGTCGCGCGCAACACCCATGAGTCGGCGGATTCCCTCGATTGCCGCATCAGGGTAATCGGGATGAACCGACAGCACTTTGCGCGTCTGAAGTGTGCCGTCTGGTGCGCGACCCACGAGGTCGGTGAACGTGCCGCCCCGGTCGATCCAGAATTGCCAAAGGGGGGCTGGGGACATGACGGGCTCGATCAAACGAAAAAAGCCCGGCATCATGTGCCGGGCCTTCCATTATGACGGACCCATCCAGCTGGGAAAGAGTTAATTGAGGCGCCGCCAGGTCTCGCCCTTGCAGATGATCCCGCCGAGCACGCATCCCTTCAGTGACAGCCCGCCGCCCGTGTAGCTCACCACGCCGTTGTAGGTTTGCCCATCATCGGTGTTCAGCAGATCGCCCTTCCAGGTGCCGTCTCCGCTCTTGACCGCGCCCGACATGATGACGGTGCCGACCGTGCCCTGCTTGGCTTTGTCACGGACGCCGACGATTTTGGCGCAAAGGTTCGCGCCGCAGTTGTAGAGCTTGATGGCCGTCCCGGTCGAGGGGCGCTCCCAGGTGCCTGTAGGATCGGCGGCCTGCGCAGATGACGCAGCCGCTGCAAGCATGACAGCGCCGACCAGCGCGCGACCAACGAATACCTTGGATACTGAAACCATAAAAGTCCCCTCCGCCCGGCCTTGTTGTTATACGTCCTATCTGCTGGCTTGCGTTGAACCCCGGGGGAACGTCCCTGCAAAGCCAAGACAGATGCATCTTAATGCACTTTCAAAACAGAGTCATCGTCCATACCTGAATTTATTTTAACCTGTTTCCCCTTCTATCCTGCCCTCACATTGTTTAATCCTACCCATGCCGGTTGTGGCGCGCGTCATGCGTCGCCAACGATCGGCAGAAAGTCGGATTGATGCCGCTGACGCAGATAACGAAGCTATTGGGGTTGGGTGAGGGCGGTGCCGTAAGAGGCGCGTTCGACTCGCTCTTCGACCTGCTTGCGCCATTGGTGATGCCAGACGCAACGCCTGCGCATCAGCGGGTCGCTTTCACCATCGCGTTCGTATCGCTGGCCGCCAAGATGGCCAAAGCCGACGGCTGTGTCGCGCAGGTTGAAGCCGAGACGTTTCACCGGCTATACGAGGTACGAACGGATGAAGCCGTCAACGTGCGCCGTGTGTTTGATCTAGCAGCACAAGATACTGCGGGCTTTCAAAGCTACGCGGGCCAGATCGCCAAAGCCCTCAAGCACGAACCGCGCATGTTGCGCGATGTGTTCGATGCCCTGTTCTACATCGCGGCCTCAGATGGCATTCTGCACGCAGCCGAAGACAAATTTTTGCGCACCGTCGGCGAGATTTTCGGCCTCAGTGCCGTTGAATTCCGCGCGATCCGGCGTGCCTTTGTGGCCGACGGCAGCACGCCCGGCGGGCAAAGCGGCGATCCCTATGAAGCACTCGGCGTCGATCCGTCGATGACAACCGCGGACCTGAAACTCCACCATCGCCAACTGGTGCGAGAACACCATCCCGATAGTCTGGCCGCGCGCGGCATTCCCGAGGCGTTTCATTCAGCAGCGGCGCGAAAACTCGCCGTTTATAACGCTGCCTACGACGCGATCCTTCGCGAGCGCGGCGTCAAAGTGGCCGCGAACGAGAGGGTCGCCCCATGACAGGCGATCCGGCTTGGTCTGGACGCCTCTGCGCGTTCCAGCCCGATACAGCACTGCCGTGTGATGTCGTTCCGGCCGTCAACGTCGAGCCTAGGCGGCCTGATTTGACGCCGCGATTGCTGATTTTGCACTATACGGGCATGTCGAGTGCGGCAAAGGCCGTGCAATGGCTGGCGTGCGCGCAAAGCCGGGTTTCGTGCCATTATGTCATCGACGAAGCAGGCGCGATCACGCAACTCGTACCTGAAGCATCGCGCGCATGGCACGCGGGCGTCGCGTCGTGGGCGGGTGTCACGGACATTAATTCAGCGTCAATCGGAATCGAAATCCAAAATCCTGGACATGAAGACGGATACCAGGATTTTTCTTCGGCCCAGATGGTAGCGGTCGCAGCCCTGTCCCGCGATATCGTCGACCGGCACAAGATGAGGCCGCGTGATGTGCTGGGACATTCAGATGTGGCTCCGGCGCGAAAGATCGATCCGGGTGAAAAGTTCGATTGGGGTTATCTGCACGCGGCGGGCGTTGGCCATTGGGTGCCGCCAGTACCCGTGCAAGATGGCGATCAGGGGTTCGAGCCTGGATATTTCGGCTCAGCCGTTTTCGAGGTGCAGAGCTCGTTGAAGCGATACGGCTATGGCGTTGAGGTAACTGGCACAATCGATGAGGCAACGGCATTTGCATTGCGCGCTTTCCAGTTGCATTTCCGCCAAGCGCGCGTGGACGGTCGGCTCGATGACTCCACGAGAGCGACGCTGCAGCATTTGATCGCGGCCTTACCGGCGGCTTGAGCCACGCGCTGTAAGGCAAAAAGCTGGCCTATAAATTCCTATTTTGTTCTTTTTGCTTGACCCCGACGCAGAGCCATAATAGGAACTAAATGTGAACCTATGGTGAGGATGTCGTGGATCAGCCGGATCGTACCCCTAAGTGCCCCCCTGCTGCGTATGCGTCATCCCTACCGCAAGGCTACCTCTCTCCTCGCGTTGCGTGTGTTGCGTCTGCTGGTTTTGCGTCTGTTGCGTCAAATGCGTCTCCTACGTCGAGAAAGGTAGATCTTGCCCGCCGGAGCCAGACAGGCCCTCGTCTGGTTCCGGCGACGGGTTCACAAATCCCCGTGTCGGTGATTGATGATCTGCGCGCGAAGATGCGTGCCATTGAGCAGCACCCTCCCGTTATTGGCCCAGCGGCACCAGATCATGTGCAGTCCTCATGCTGGACATTGGGTATTCCAGCACTTGATGCAGCGCTTGGGGGTGGGCGTGCGATGATCGGCCTCGACCGTGCCAGCGTCCATGAAATCAAAACATCCACCGCCCACGGCGCGAGCGATGCGGCTGGCTGGGCCGCAGCAATAGGCTTCGCGTTACGCCTCGCCGTTCGCCGCAGCGCAACAGCGTCCGCAACATCGCCAACATCCCTTCTGTGGTGCTGGCCAAAAGCAATCGCCCGCGAAATCGGGCACCTGTATGGGCCAGGACTAGAAGCGCTAGGCCTTGACCCGTCACGCATCGTGTTCGTCGAGACGGCACGGGCGCGCGATGCGCTGTGGGCAATGGAAGAGGCTTTGAAATCAGGTGCGGCGGGTCTTGTCATGGGCGTGCTCCAAGACCTGAGCTTAGTTGAAGCGCGACGGTTGAGCCTTGCATGCCAGTCGTCGGTAACGCCTTGCATGTTGCTGTCGCACGCAAGCCGTCTCCCAGCGGCAGCGACCGCCACGCGCTGGCGGGTCGGCGTCCATAAAAGCCCCCCCCATCCCTTGGTTGCCCGCCTTCCAGGGGCACAGACTGTCCAGATGACCATCGAGCGATGCCGCCTCAATCCAGCTTTGCCTCAGTCCGTTCCTTTTGCGTTGGAGTGGTGTGATGAAACGCATAGTTTCCATATGTCTTCCCCACTGGCCCATCGAACGTTTGGTCGTGGCACTGGCGCGCAAGTCCCCCTCATTAACGGTGGCGCGTTCAAAGTCCGTGGTACCGCAGGAGGTCAGTGATGAGGTTCCCTTCGCGCTCGTCGAAGCTGGTCACCGCGGCGTTCGGCTTAGTGCGGTCAATCGGACGGCGTTTAGCTGCGGGCTCAAAGCAGGAGATGCGCTGGCGGACGCCCGCACGCGGGTTCCCGACCTTAAGGTTTGCGATGCGCAAGCGCACCTTGACCGGGAAGGCATCCGTCGTCTGGCCCGTTGGCTTGGCCGGTACGGCATCCAGCGGAACGCCTATGGGATTGCGGACAAAAGCGCATCCGGCCACCCCATCCGGCATTACGGGGCTTGGATCGATATCTCGGGTGTGGCCCACCTGTACGGCGGCGAGGCAGAACTTCTCGATGACATCGAAGCCCGGCTCGAACAGTTAGGACTGACGGTGACCACCGGGCTCGCTGATACCTTTGGTGCAGCACATGCACTGGCTTGGTACGGGGGCGGGCGATTGAAGGGCGAGCAGCGGATCGCTGCTCCCAACGAAACCCTGGCAGCGATTGCCCATTTACCGATTGCGGCTCTGCGGCTGGATGGCCCGCGCGTTCATCTCCTGCAGCGCCTGGGCTTTAAAACGATCGGCGCGCTCGCGAGAATTCCTCGGATCGCTTTAGAGCGACGGTTCCGATCACACGACGAGAGCCAGCGCGTGATGTTGCGGCTCGATCAGGCTCTGGGTCATAAAGGTGAACCACGCCGCCCGTTGGTGGAACAACCCGCTGTGAGCGTGCGCAAGCCATTTACCGAGCCGTTGATGTCAGCCCAACCGCTGGATAACGAAGTTCGTGCTCTTGTGGCTCGGCTTTGCGAAAAGCTCGATGCGGCAAGCCTTGGTGTGCGGTGTGTGCTGCTATCGCTGTATCGCTGCGATGGCACAATAGGCGAAGTGAGGATACGCCTCAGCCGAGCCGCGCGCGCGCCTGACCATCTGACCGGACTTCTCTTTGAAAAACTTCCAGCCCTCGATCTTGGATTTGGCGTTGATCTTCTTGTTCTGGATGCCATCGCAACCGAGCAACTGGTCTCAGATCAGCAATCGCTGACCCAGGACCAGGCTATTGCTCAGGACGCAGCCCACGGACGCTTGATTGATCGTCTGGTCAATCGGCTGGGGGCTGGCCAGGTGATTCAGCTGGCAGCTCAAGAAAGCCATTGGCCCGAATGCGCGCAAATCAGGCAGCCAGCACGCGCCACCTCCCAACGATCGTTCCGAGAACCCAGCGGACGCCAAAACCGCATGGGTTTAAGCCAACTCGGCGGTGCCCGCCGTCCAGCTTTGTTGCTCGCGCCGCCCGAGCAAGTCACCGTGATTGCGGAAATCCCCGACGGCGCGCCGGTGCAGTTCTCCTGGCGGCGGGTGCGCTACACAATCGTGCGATCACAGGGGCCTGAGCGCATTGAGCCGGAATGGTGGAAGCAGTTGTGGCCAGCCCCAGGCCTGCGGTCGCGCGACTATTATGTGCTGGAAGATCAGTCGGGCGCCCGGTTTTGGGTCTTTCGCGATGGACGGTATGATGGGGAAACGGATGATGCGCCCCCAGGTTGGTTCGTGCACGGGGTTTTTGCATGATAAAGCCAGCTGAATACGCCGAGCTTCATGCCATCTCCAACTTTTCCTTCCTCGAAGGGGCCTCTCATCCAGAAGAACTCGTGGCGCAGGCAAAGGCGCTAGGCCTGACTGCCCTAGCGATCACGGATCGCAATACGCTCGCCGGTGTCGTCCGGGCTCATGTCGCAGCAAAGGAACTCGGCTTTAAGCTCATGATCGGGGCGCGGCTGGATCTCGAAGATGCGCCAAGTCTCGTTTGCCTCCCCACCGATCGCGCAGCGTATGGTCGGCTGTGTCGTTTGCTGTCCTTAGGTCAGGGGCGCGTGATCAAAGGAAAATGCTCGCTCCAGCTGGCCGATGTGGCAGCCCACGCAGCGGGCCAGCAATTCATTATTCTACCCCCACCCGGGTGGGACTGGCGACCGATCCTGACAGAGTCTGAAGGGACCGGGTTACATGCGAATTTGCAGCGCATCAGGCAAACCTTGAGCGCGCATCCCGTCTATCTTGCCGCCAGCGCCGGCTATGGCGGGGACGATTGCGCGCGGCTGGCAGCATTGGAAATCTTGAGCACACGCGTGCAGTTGCCGCTGGTCGCAACCAACATGGTAGCAATGCACGCCCCTCAGCGGCGGCGGCTCGCCGACGTGCTGGCGTGCGTGCGCGCCGGAACGGTCATCACGCGAGCAGGGTTTACGGTGCAGGCCAACGCCGAACGGCACATCAAATCGCCAGCCGAGATGGGGCGATTGTTCAAGGATTATCCAGCAGCAATCTCTCGCACCATCGAGATTGCGCGGGCGTGCACGTTTTCTCTGGACGAACTCGTCTACGAGTATCCCGACGAGCCAGTCCCGGTGGGGACGACCCCCGATGCGCACTTAGCTCAGTTGTCGTGGGAAGGGGCAAGCGAGCGTTTCCCCGATGGTGTCCCGCCAGAGGTGGCTGTCACGATAGAGCGCGAACTCGCTCTGATCGCACACATGAAATACGCGCCCTACTTTCTGACGGTCCACGACCTGGTGCGCTTTGCGCGCGGGCGAGGAATCTTGTGTCAGGGCTGCCGCGCGACAATCAAGGTGAGAGCCCGCGTCAATCAGGATGAGAGTGCGCCGGAGGTGGGCTGACGGAGGGAGGGCACTTGCCCGACTGACGGCAGCCCACCTCCGGCGGCGTGATTTTTAAG